>Ga0209697_10000012_pt1 | contig 261954 bp, 204 predicted proteins | sample AliMusrvi5mmetaG_FD_184115 | JGI IMG/M metagenome (GOLD analysis project Ga0209697, IMG submission 184115) | Freshwater lake bacterial and archeal communities from Alinen Mustajarvi, Finland, to study Microbial Dark Matter (Phase II) - Alinen... | ecosystem: Environmental > Aquatic >... | reverse complement strand
GGGCATAATTTATTGAAGATTTGGAAGATAAAACTGGCAAATCAGCAATAAGCCAGTCGGAAAGTTAAAAAATAAACGAAATTACCAAGGTATGCAAAAAGGCGCAGGAGGTTTTGGCACAGCCTCTTTAGGCCGGGGAGGCTCATAAACTTTACAAACCTTATGAACTTTTAGACTTATTTCGAATTTTGATAGGAGAGCCAAATGATTATTGTTCTTAGAACCGATGCTACCGAAAAACAGATAACCCGCATACGCGCGAAGATTTCAGGCGCAGGGCTCACGCCGCATATTTCGAAGGGCGTGGAACGGACCATAATGATGGTTGTCGGCGACGAGCGCGTGCTTGACCAGGCGGTAATGGAAACCATGCCAGGCGTTGACCGCGTAATGTCAGTTCTCCCGCCCTATAAACTTGCGAGCCGGGATTTCGAGCCGAAAGACACTATAATAAAAGTGAGGGGCGTTTCCATTGGCGGGAAGAAACTTTGCGTAATGGCAGGACCCTGTTCGGTTGAGAGCGAGAAGCAGCTGATCAGCGTTGCAATAAAGGTCAAGAAAGCGGGGGCAAATATTCTCCGCGGAGGGGCGTTTAAGCCCAGGACTTCACCGTATGCTTTTCAGGGTATGGGAGAAGAAGGATTGAAGATACTTGCCGCGGCAAGAGAGGCAACGGGGCTTCCTATCGTTACGGAAGTGATGGACACAAGGACTATCGCTCTTATCTCAAAGTACGCCGATATCCTTCAGGTCGGCGCGCGCAATATGCAGAACTTTGAGCTGTTGAAAGAGATCGGGGAATACAAAATACCGGTCCTTTTGAAGCGCGGGCTTTCAAATACAATAAAGGAGTGGCTGATGTCTGCCGAATACATTATGTCGCGCGGGAATCATAAGGTTATAATGTGTGAAAGAGGCATCCGCACTTTTGAGGATTCCACCAGGAACACATTGGATCTTTCCGCTGTCTCTGTGGTTAAGCACTTAAGCCACCTGCCTGTCATTGTGGATCCGTCCCACGGGACCGGGAAATGGCGCTGGGCAATACCGATGTCCAAGGCGGCTGTTGCCGGCGGTGCCGACGGGCTGATGCTGGAAGTGCACGAAAAACCCGAAGAAGCCTTATCTGACGGAGATCAGTCACTCTTGCCTGAGAAATTTGCTAAACTTATAAAGGAACTGAAGCCGATAGCGAAGGCGGTGGGTAGATCAATATAAAAGTTTGTAAGGTTCATAAGGTTTATAAAGTTTATAAAGTTTATAAAGTAAGAGCCCTTGTTTTGAACTTACCTTACAAACGTTACAAACCTTATAAACTTTATAAACTTTCAACGCTGATAGCTATTACCGTTTGCATGGCTACAAACATTCTTAGGAGATGTTATGACCTGTGAAAATTGCGGTGAAAATGACGCTTCTGTACACTACCAGCAGGTAGTGAACGGCAAGATGTCCGAGATGCACCTGTGCGGAAAATGCGCGAGCGAGAAAGGTATGGTCTCATTCAGCGCTTCAAACCAGTCTCCCTTCGGGAATCTGATAGCCGGCTTTATGGATGAAGAAGAGTCTGTTTCAGGCAAGGGAAGGAAGTTAAAACTAAAATGCAAGTGCGGCTGGACAAGCGAGAACCTGAAGAAAACGGGTTATCTCGGCTGTCCGATGTGCTATAAGACGTTCAGCAAGTCGCTCTCTCCGCTGCTGCGCAGAATCCACGGGAACAACAAACATATAGGCAAAAGGCCTTCCAAAGTCACCTTTAATGAACATATAATAATTGACCGGTCTTATCCGGAAGAAGTTCAGCGGGAAGCGCAGGTACAGAAACTTCCGGGCAAGCTGGATGAGCTTTTGAGCTTGAAAGCGCAGCTTGACGCGGCTGTGCATGAAGAACGCTATGAAGATGCGGCGAAGTTTAGGGATAGGATAAAGGTTATAGAAATAGAAAAGTAAGTAAAAAGTTTGTAAAGTTTGTAAGGTTTGTAAGGTCGACAGGGGAAGCAAAAGCGGACTTACGTTAAGAACGAGTTAAGGAATTATTCTCCCGGATTCATCGAGGTCCTATGTTTGAAGAACTTATTAATAAATCCGGCAAATGGATAAACAGCAAAGGTCCTGACTCCGACGTTGTTATCTCCAGCCGGGTCAGGCTGGCGAGAAACATCGGTGGATTCGTGTTCCCGCAGCTCCTCCGGGACCAGGATTACGAAAAGATATTCGCTCAGGTAAAAAAAGCGGCCGCAAAAAGCAAGGCGTTAAAAAACGCGCATATTGTCTCCATTAATCAGCTGGACGATATAGACAGATACCTGCTGGTGGAGCGGCATCTCATAAGCTACGACCACGCCGCGACAGACAGGAAAAGGGCGGTAATATTCTCAAAGGACGAGTCGGTCAGTGTCATGGTAAACGAGGAAGACCATCTCAGGATGCAGGTTATTCTTCCCGGCATCCAGCTGCAGGAATGCTGGCGCAAGCTTGACGCGCTGGACACCGAACTTGAGCGTGAACTTGCTTTCGCGTTCTCTCCGGAAGCGGGCTACCTGACAGCCTGTCCCACAAACACCGGGACCGGGCTTAGGGCCTCCATGATGGTTCACCTGCCGGCGCTGGTAATCAGCAAGGATATAAACAAGATACTCCAGCGCATGAACCAGCTCGGACTGGTAGTGCGCGGTTTTTACGGGGAAGGCATCGAAATTCGGACCGCGTTCTTCCAGATTAGCAACCAGATATCTCTTTCCCAGACAGAGAGCGAGATAATAGTTAATATCGAAAGAATTACCAGGCAGATTATGGAAAACGAGCACAAGGCAAGAACCTCGCTTTTTAAGACAAATAAGGCAAAGATTGAGGACAATATCTGTAGAGCCTACGGGCTGCTTAAAAATGCGCGGACCATAAGTTTTGAAGAGGCGATTACGCTGCTTTCCTCGCTTCGGCTTGGCGCGGAGACAGGCATAATAAAAGTAAAATTGAAAACCATAAATGAGCTGTTAATCTCGGCCCAGCCCGGGCATATCCAGAGGATCAGCGGCAAACCCATGCCGGAGGAAGCGCGCGACATCAAGAGGGCGGAACTCATCCGGAATAAACTCCGGGATTGACCCGGAATACTCTCCCGGGAAAAGGAGCACAAATGTTCCATAAATTCACAGAAAGGGCTCAGACGGTAATAAGGTTTGCCAAGGAAGAGGCGGCCCGTCTCAAGCACGATTATGTCGGCCCAGAGCACGTGCTGCTTGGCCTTATCAAAGAAGGCACGGGAGTCGCGATTGCCGTGCTAAAACAGCTTGGCGTAAACATTCCGAAACTCAAGAAGGATACGGAAGGCGGTCTTTCCAGCGGCACAGGCATAATGCTGCTTGACGAGCTTCCCTTCACTCCCAGAGCAAAGAAGACCCTGGAGCTTGCTTTTGAAGAGGCGTCCCACCTGAGTCACAACTATGTCGGGACAGAACATCTGCTGCTCGGCGTGATTAAAGAAGGAGAGAGCCCTGCCGCAAGGTTGCTTTCCGGGCTCGGTGTTACGCTGGAAAAGGCCAGAGACCTGTCTGTTGAGCTGCTCGGCGGCGCGACAGCTCAGAAATCCTCGCCTTCGCTTCAGCAGCAGGTGCAGCCTGCCGCGCAATCTTCCCAGCCACTCCCGGGCGCCAAAACAAAAACTCCGGCGCTGGATCTTTTCTCCCGCGATCTGACACTGCTCGCGCGCGACGGCAAGCTTGATCCCGTCATAGGCAGGGAAAACGAGATAGAACGCGTTACCCAGATCCTTTCAAGGAGAACAAAGAATAATCCTGTTTTGCTCGGCGAAGCAGGCGTCGGCAAGACCGCAATAGTCGAGGGGCTTGCGCAAAAAATCGTCTCAGGAAATGTTCCGGAACTTCTTGCGGGGCGCAGGGTTGTAACCTTGGACCTCGCGGCAATGGTAGCGGGCACCAAGTACCGCGGCGAGTTCGAGGAAAGATTGAAATCGGTAATGACCGAACTTAGAAACAGCGGGAACGTGATAGTTTTCATTGACGAACTGCACACGCTGGTCGGCGCCGGAGCGGCCGAAGGAGCGATTGACGCCTCCAACATGCTTAAGCCAGCGCTATCCCGCGGAGAAATACAGTGTATCGGCGCCACGACGCTGAACGAATACAGAAAACATATCGAGAAGGACGGCGGTTTGGAGAGAAGGTTTCAGACCGTGATAGTGAATCCTCCTTCTGTAGACGAGACAATACTTATTCTTAAGGGGCTGCGCGACAGGTACGAGCTGCATCACAAAGTGAAGTTTTCGGACGAGGCGCTGCGCGAAGCGGCGCTGCTTTCGGAAAGATATATTACCGGGAGATTCCTTCCGGACAAAGCCATAGATATCATCGATGAATCAGGCGCCAGGGCAAAGCTTGCGGGAAGCACCCGCCCGCAGGAAGTGATAGACGCGGAGAGGGAGCTCGGCGAGGCAATGAAGGAAAAGGACGCCGCTGTCAAGGCTCAGGAATTTGAAAAAGCGGCTAATTTGCGCGACCGCATAGCTGAATTGAAAGGAAGGCTTGATAAGGTGAAATCCGGCTGGGAAAAGACAAGGGTGACAAAAGAAAGTGTCATTGGTCCGGAAGACATCGCCAAGGTTGTTTCGCAGTGGACGGGGATACCGGTATTCAAACTTGAAGAAAAGGAATCCGAGAAACTGCTTAAGATGGGCGATGCCCTGCACAACCGGGTTGTCGGCCAGGAAGAAGCGATAGAGGCCGTAACCAAGGCGATACAAAGATCCCGCGCCGGAATTGCTGACCCCAAAAAACCTATTGGTACATTTATTTTCCTTGGGCCGACAGGCGTCGGAAAGACCGAACTTGCCAGGACGCTCGCGGAATTCCTCTTTGAGGACGAGAACGCTCTTATACGCGTTGATATGTCGGAATACTCCGAGAAGTTTGCGGTATCCCGGCTGGTCGGAGCCCCTCCGGGGTATGTCGGCTACGATGAAGGCGGGCAGCTCACTGAAAAGATCCGTCGCCGCCCCTACTCGGTCGTGCTCTTTGACGAGATAGAGAAAGCGCATCCCGAAGTATTCAATACCCTGCTTCAGGTGCTTGACGAGGGAAGGCTGACTGACTCGTTCGGGCGCACGGTGGATTTTAAGAACACCGTATTAATCATGACCAGCAACATCGGCGCGAGGTCAATAGAGAGGGCCTCCTCGCTCGGGTTCAAGATGGCGGAAGAGGGCGCCCAGCACACTGACATGAGGGATAAGGTAATGTCAGAGCTTAAGAAAGCCTTCAACCCGGAATTCCTGAACAGGATTGATGATATCATAGTTTTTCACCAGCTGACAAAGGGCAATTTAACGGGTATAGTTGACCTGCTCATCCGAAAAGTTGAAAAGAGGCTTAAAGAGAAAGGTGTGAAGCTTCTGCTTGACGAATCCGCCAAGAACTTCCTGATAGAGAAGGGGTATGATCCGCTCTTTGGCGCGAGGCCTTTAAAGAGGGCAATACAGCGTTATGTGGAAGACGCGCTCTCGCAGGAGATCCTGAACAAGACCATAGCCGAGAATTCAGAAATAGTCGGATCGGCGGGTAACGAAGCGATAGTGTTTACAAAAAAGTAGAGGGTTCGAAAAGTTTATAAGGTTTTTAAGGTTTGTAAGGTTAATAATGTCAAGAAGGTAAAACCCCCGGTATACCCGGGGGTTTTTTTGTTAAATCGCCAGTTCAAAATACTTAAAAATAGTGATATACTTAAGAAGATTGCGGTGCCTTTTCAGCGTTGGAGTTTTATGAAAAAAGAGAACAACAACCTAAACCTCAACCCTCCTCAAATTAACACTCCCGAGGGCATAATTCCATTCCTTGATTACGTTCCGTTCGGCTACATTAGAATTTCTGTTGACGGTTTAATATTGGAGATCAACAGGACTATGCTTGAATGGATCGGCTTCGTCAAAGATGAAGCGAGGGGAAAACTCAGCATAAATGACCTGGTCGGGGAAAATTCAAGAATGGAGTTTAAGAGGGACCTGTCTGAATTGGAGAATTCCGGGAGACTAAAGGACAGCGAGCTGGAGATCAGGAGAAAAGACGGTACAAGGTTTTTCGCCTTAATCAGCGGGCTCGCGGCAAAGGAAAAGGACGGCAGAAACAGGTATTTCTGGTTTACTGTCTATGACATTTCACGCGTAAAGAGAGCCGAATATGAAGCGCAGCTCAACAAGAATGTTTTCAACGCGGTCATTAACGCGGCCCAGGAGAGCATCTATCTTATTGACAAGGATGCGACTGTGCTGGCAGCCAACACAATTGCCGCGAAAAGGGCGGGAAAATCCGGAAAAGAGTTCGTAGGTTCAAATGCTTTTGAAGGACTGCCGGCGGGAACAAAGGAACAGAGGCTGAGGATTGTTGAAATTGTAGCGGCTTCGGGCAAGGAAGTGAAATTTGAATTCAAGCAGGATGACCGTATTTTCGAGTCTGTCGTCTATCCGGTCTGTAACGGGATAGACACGGCCATAAGGTTCGCAATTTACAGCACCGACGTTACGGACCAGCGGCGCGCTTTTGCCGAAGCCCTGAAAGAAGGCGAGCGGGAAAAAGCGGTTATAGAGCAGGCGCCGTTCGGCGCTCATATGTTCGAGCTCATGGATGACGGAAATCTAATCTTCTTCGGAGCCAACCCGGCCGCTGATAAGATACTGGGATTCTCAAACAGTGAACTATTCGGCAAGACTCTTGAAGAGGCTTTTCCGGGAAATTCCGGCACCGAAATACCGGAAACCTACAAGCGGATTGCCGCCCTGGGCGGTACATATCACAAAGAACAATACAGCTATTCTGACGGCAAGATTGCCGGTGTTTTTGATGTTAACGCGTTCCAGCCGTCAAAGAACAGGCTTGTGGTGTTTTTCAGGGACATTACTGGAAAAATAAAAGCCGAAGCTGAGGCTGATGAAAGCCAAAACAAGCTAAAGTTCCTTTTTGACACCTTGGAGCAGGGAGTGATATTTCAGGATGGGAAAGGAAAGATTGTAGAATTAAACGCCGCGGCTTGCAGATTGCTGGGGCGCTCAGAAAAAGAGTTACTGAGCAATTCATTCTACGGCAAGGGCTGGAGAATTGTGAATAAAGACATGGAGGTTCTCAAGGATGAAGAAAGGCCTTCTTATGTTGCCGTCAAATCAGGCAAACCTGTAACCCATAAGCTTGTCGGGGTCTTTATATCCTCAAAGAATGCCTATAACTGGCTTATAGAGAATTCCGTGCCGAAATTCCGCGAAGGAGACGCAAAGCCCTATCTTGTAATAACAAGTTTTTCCGATGTGACGGCGATAAAAGAGACCGAACAGCAGGAAAGGCTCAAAGCGGAGATTGCAGGCGCGTATAATTTCGCGCTTCTGAAGCTTTCCAGGATTAATCCGGCGGGGTTTGAGGAATTTGCGGAGGCCGCGCTTGCTTCCGGGGCTGTGGCGCTTAAAATAGCAAGAATAAGCCTATGGCAGTTTACCAGGAGCAGGAAGGAATTGAGATGCTCAAAATTGTATATTGCTTCAAGCAAAAAATATTCGTCCGGAATGTCAATACAGGAACACGAGTATCCGTTATATTTCAAGGCGCTTGAATCCGGCAGGATTGTTTCAGCGGCCGACGCCCTGATGGACAGCCGTACTTCAGAATTCACGAAAGATCATTTGCTGCCCCATAATATATTCTCAGTGCTGGCGGTGCCGCTCATGCGCGGCGGGAAACCGGCCGGAGTCATTTGCTGCGAGAGCGTCGGTGAGAAGCGCGAGTGGACCGCGGAAGAGGAAGAGTTTGTTTCGGCACTCGCCGATATGGCTTTATTCTCTCTTGAGCGCCGCGACAGGGAACTTGCCGAACACGCCCTTAAAGTACAGAACGAAGTTTTCTCTAAAATAAACGAACTGGCTTTTGACCTCGCAAGCCTTCCTTCCGAAATTGAGATACAGGCGTTGCTCATAAAATGGCTCTTTGATACTTCCGGGGCCGCTGCCGCCTGGTTTTCCGACTATGATCTTGAGCGCAAGACGCTGGTTGTCAGGGAGTTCGAATCCCGGAGCGGATTTTTCCATTCAATAATTAAGGCCCTCGGCAGGTTTCCCCAGGAGTTCAATTCTCCTGTCGACGAAAAAGCCTATACAAAGATGACCGGGCCGGCCATCTACCGTCTTAAATCACTGAACGAGCTCAGCACTTCCGACAGCCGGCAGTTGATGAGCGATGCCGTGCAGAAGATCATAGGGATTGAGAGGTTTGTCGCGATCTTCCATAAAGTTGAAGACAGTCTTTTTGGCGTTTCAATACTGGGCTTTCGGGCGGGCGAGCCGGATCCGTCTGACGAGCTGCTCGGGTCTTATGCTTCGCTTGCTTCGGTCTCGCTGAAACAAAGAAAGATCGCGGAATCTCTCCTTGAAAGCGAGGACAGGTTCCGCAGGGTTTTTGCGGGAAGTCCTGTGGGAAAATTAATACTTAATAAAGACACTTCTTTTATCAGCGCGAACGAAGCCTTTTGCCGGATGCTCGGCTATTCCGAAAATGAATTGATGTCCCTTGGCCTTGAAGCCATCACTCCCGCAGAAGACAGAACGGAAGAAGTTGCGGCTATGAAAGCTCTTGAAAATGGTAAATTAAAGCAATTTGTCGCGGAAAAGAGGTTCAAAAGGAAGGACGGTTCCCTGTTCTGGGGCAAGCTGACCGCCAGCATAATGAAAGAGGGAAGAGGCCGCGTGAAGTATTTCCTGGGCATGGTTGAAGATATTAGTGAACGGAAGAACGCCGAGATAAAGGCTGGAAAAGAGGCCGCCTGGAAGAACGCGATGCTGGAACTCTATGAAAAAGCCCCTAAACTCTCTGAGAAGGAACTTTACTCTTACCTGCTTGATAAGGTTACGGAGCTGACTGAAAGCGAGGTAAGTTTTCTGCACCTGGTCTCTGACGACCAAAAAGACATAACCCTGACTGCTTGGAATGGAAACGCGATGAAGAACTGTTCAGTCAAGGCAAGTTTTCACTATCCCGCGGAAAATGCGGGGAACTGGGCCGACAGCCTTAGGCAGAAGAAACCGGTAATCTATAACAACTTTACGGATTCCCCGAACAGAAAAGGGCTGCCCGAGGGGCATGTGCAGCTGACAAGATTTATGAGCGTGCCTGTCCTTGAAAATGAAAAGGTAAAGTTTATTTTTGGAGTCGGCAATAGAAAGGATAATTATAACGAAGATGATACAAAGCAGATACAGCTCCTTGGGGTGGATGTACAGAATATTCTGAGCAAGAGGCGTTCCGAAGCGGACCTTCTGGCTTCCAGGGAAGAGTACCGCAGCCTGGTGGAAAACATTAAAGATGTAATCTTTGTGCTTGGCTCGGACGGTATTTTGAAGTATGTCAGCCCTGCCGCGAAATTATTCGGCTACACTCAAGCAGACCTTGAAGGCAAAGCCTTTTCCGGAATAATCTTTCCGGAAGACCTGACCTCAGTGGTCGAAGGTTTCAATAGAGCTATTGCCGGAATCTCTAGGTCCATTGAGTACAGGGTATATACCAAGGAAGGAAAGCTCCGGTGGGTGAGAAGTTCAAGCAGTGTAATAACAGAGGACGGCGAAATAACCGGGATTAGAGGCGTGCTCTCGGATATTCATGAAAGGAAACAGACTGAAGCTGTCATTATGCAGGCTCAAAAACTCGAGTCTCTGGGTGTTATCGCCGGCGGCATCGCTCATGATTTCAACAACCTGCTTGCCGGAATGTTTGGCTACATCGAAATAGCCAGGTTAAAAGCCAAGGACGACCCCGCCGTAATCCAGAGCCTGGATTCAGCCGTTGAATCCTTCAACAGGGCAAAGGACCTGACCCAGCAGCTGCTTACGTTCTCAAAGGGCGGGACGCCGGCAAAAAAGCCTTGCGACCTCGGGAAACTCCTTAAAAAGAATGTTCAATTCGCCCTGAGCGGTTCAAATATTGCCACAGAGTATTCCATCCCCGAGGACAGTCTCATCTGCGCCATGGACGAAAACCAGATCAGCCAGGTGATTGACAATATAGTGATTAATGCCGTTCAGGCGATGCCTTCCGGAGGTTCATTGAAGGTCAGCGCGGGAAGGACATCACTAAATAAAACCGAGTTGTGCTGGAACGAGAAACCGGGCCTTTATCTGTATTTCGAGATTACAGATTCCGGCGCAGGTATCACTAAGGATATTCTCGGCAAAATATTCGACCCGTTCTTCACAACCAAGCCCAAGGGAAGCGGGCTTGGGCTTGCCACTGCCTATTCTATTATCAACAAGCATGGCGGGGTTATTTCCGTGGATTCAACAGCGGGGAAGGGGACCAGCATGAAGGTCTATCTCCCCTACTTGGCCGGCGGAACAATTGAGGATAAACAAAAACCGCAGGGAATGGTGGAAGGTAAAGGCAGGATACTGGTCCTGGATGATGAACCTGCCATATTGAAAATGACCACTACCGTGCTTTCAGGGCTCGGCTATGGCGTTGCAACAGCCGTCAATCTCAACGAAGCGCTTAAAGTTTTAAAAACTGCCGCCGACGCAAAAACCCCCTTTGACCTGATAATAACAGACCTGACAATTCCCGGCGGGCCGGGCGGCATGGAATTCATTAAGGAGCTGAGGGCGCTGGACAAAGATGTGCCGGTGATAGCTTCAAGCGGTTACGCGGAAAACGATGCCATGTCCAACCCTGCCAAGTACGGTTTTTGCGACAGCCTGGTAAAGCCCTATCTTATAGAGGTTCTTTCCGCGAAAGTTAAAGCCTGCATTAAAAAATAGATGTTAAAAGTATTTCCGGAGGTTTAATGGAAAAGCTATTTTGCGCGGCCTTGATATTCGTAGTTTTACCGCTGTCGGCGGGGCCATTTAAGCATAATTTCGCTTGGGATTGGTCCGTGCCGCACGACGCCAAGTTTTTTGACGCAATGAAGGAGCTTGGCTTTAATATATATGTCGGCATGGAGTCGGGCGCGGAGCTTGATAAGATTTACGCGGAAACCGGGAAACGCGGCATAGAAGTTTACCGGGTGATGGAATTCAAGGCGAATGATTTTGCTGACTGCGACCAGGTTATCTCGGATATTGACATCAAAAAAGTTATGGTTAAGAGCAAAAAAGGCAAAGCCTACAACGACCAGGTCGGCGGGGAACCGGTGGAAAAGGATGATATCTTCAAGAACGATATGATGTGCTTTAACCGGGAAGAAGCGCTGAAAATGGCAAAAAAAAAAGTCGCTGAACTTGCATCAGACAAAAAAGCCGCGGGTGTATGTTTTGACTGGTTCGGTTACAGGAATTACATCGCGTGTTATTGCGACATCTGTCTGGAAAAAGAAACCGCGTTCGCGAAAGCCCATCCTGAACTTTCTCCGGAGCAGGCCCGGGCAAAGTTTTCGGAAGATTCTCTGGTGAATTTTATGAACGCGGTTATCGCTGAGGGGAGAAGAGTTAACCCCGCGGTAAAGTTTACCTGTCATGCCTACCCGTACTTTAAGCCAAACCCGCTTTACGGCAACAAGCTTAACATGGAATACCCGGAGCAGACGGTATCATGGTTTTTTCTGCCCCACTGGGACTTGAATAAAGTGCGGGAGTATACGAAGGTTGTTGTTAAGGATGAAAAAAAATACTACAAGGATGGGGTCGGTATTCCGTTTCTCGGCATTTACGCCGATGAGAATAAAAAGTCGGCAGCCCGCATAGCCGATGAGTTTAAGATTCTGCGCGAAGAAGGAGCGGAAGGCGTATCGGTGGCGAGTTTCGGGGAGATATTGAAGGACCCGGAGATGGTGAGGGTGTTTCAGGAAAATCTAAAATAACGGCAAAAGTTTATAAGGTTTATAAGGTTAATAAGGTTCGTAAGGTTGGACAGCGGCGTTACTGTTCATTTTCGAGTATTTTGCCATAGTATTATCAATGACCTTACAAACCTTATAAACATTATAACTTTATAAACTTTATAAACTTTTCTTACCCGCCCTATTAATGCTATAATATTTTCGTTATGCACAAACTGAGCGATATCGTAAATAATTGCGGCAGGGTTGTAGTTAAAGTCGGGTCAAACCTGCTCGCCAGCAAAGCCGCGGGGATAAATCTTTCCAGGATTGATTCCATTGCAAAGGCTATCAGCTATCTGCAGGATAAAGGAAAGAGTGTTGTCCTCGTCTCTTCAGGAGCCCAGGCAGCGGGCGTCGCAGCTTTGTGTCTCAAAGAGAAACCCAGCGCTATGGCCGAAAAGCAGGCGGTAGCGGCCGTCGGGCAACCACTGCTTATGGAAGCCTACGAGCATGCTTTCAGAAAGCACGGGAAGCATATCGCGCAGATCTTGCTGACTAACGATGACCTGTCAAATAAAGCCAGGTTCTTTAACGCGAAGAATACATTCAAAGCCCTGCTGGATAAGGGCATAATCCCTGTCGTAAACGAGAACGATACTGTCGCGGTGGAAGAGATAAAGGTCGGCGACAATGATAATCTTTCCGCGATGGTGGCAAACCTGGTGGAAGCGGACCTGCTTGTCCTGCTGTCCGACATAGACGGGTTCTACACGGACGATCCCTCAAAAAATCCCGAAGCAAAGCTTGTGCCTATTGTCGTAAAAATTGACGCGGGGATTGAGCGCTCGGCAAAGAAAGCCGGAAGCGAGCTTTCCACCGGGGGGATGTTCACAAAGATCCAGGCCGCGAAGAAGTGTGTCGCCGCCGGTATCCTAATGGTCATTTGTAACGGGGAAGAGCCGGGCATATTAAAAGAGATTTTTGAAGGAACCTTTAAGGGAACTCTCTTTTTGCCGAAAAAGAACGCGATGACAAACAAAAAGCGCTGGATGGCTTTCGTCGCCAATCCAAGAGGATTCGTTGTTGTTGATGAAGGGGCGAAAGAAGCCCTGCTCAACCGCGCGAAGAGCCTTTTACCTTCCGGGGTAATTGACGCCGGCGGAGAGTTTAAGGCGGGGGAGACTATTTCGGTCAGGGACAGCGGCGGCGCGGAGATAGCCAGGGGAGAATCAGCCTGCTCCAAAGAAGAGATGCTGCTTATAAAAGGATGCAGAACTGAGGCCATCGCGAAAAGACTGCCTTCCTGCAAATTTAAAGAAGTCATACACAGGGATAATCTTGTGATTCTTGCAGGTTCCTGAGAACCTGCCACGGAGATAATATGGAAAGTGTAGCCCAAAAAGCCGCGAAAGTAAAAGAAGCCGGCGCCGCGCTTTATACCGCGTCAAGAGAGGCGAAGGATAAACTCCTCGCGAATGTCGCAAAAATACTTGACTCCGAAAGGGCCGCCGTTCTTTCTGAGAACGCGAAGGATATGGAAGGAGCGAAAGAATCGGGACTGTCAGAGGTCATGCTGGACAGGCTGCTATTAAACGACAAGAGAATAGATGCGATGATTACAGGTCTAAACGATATCATTGCCCTTCCCGATCCCGTCGGCGAGGTTACCGAATCGGTAAAAAGGCCAAACGGCATGACGGTGGAGCGCATGCGGGTTCCGCTCGGCGTTATCGGCATTATATATGAAGCGCGCCCCAATGTCACAATTGACGCGTCAGCTCTTGCCTTGAAGTCAGGGAATGCCCTTCTTTTGAAAGGCGGATCAGAGGCCCTTAATTCCAACAGGAGACTCGTGGAGATAATGAAAAAGGCCCTGAAGCTTTCCGGCTTCTCCGAAAACTGCGTGGAGTTTATTGACTCCACCGACAGGGCTGCCGTCCTTGAAATGGTCAAACAAAAACTCCTATTGGATGTAATAATTCCCAGGGGAGGACAGAACCTAATAAACTTCATTCTAGAGAATTCCTCGGTGCCGGTAATTACGCACGGCGAGGGAAACTGCCATGTTTATGTGCATGAGGACGCTGACCTTAAAATGGCCGAAGAGATAGTCTTTAACGCGAAAGTGCAGAGGCCTTCAGTCTGCAACGCCGCGGAGAAGCTTCTTGTCAACTCAAAGATAGCAAAAACATTTCTGCCTGTCATGGCCGCGCGCCTTAAGGCTGCCGGCGTTTCTATAAATGGCGACGAAGAGACCAGGATGCTTGTAAAAGACTCCGCGGCCGCCACTGAAGAAGACTGGAAGAAAGAGTATTCCTGCCTGATGATTGCCGTCAAGGTAGTCTCCGGGCTGGACGAGGCAATCAGGCATATCAATCATTACGGATCGCATCATTCGGATGCGATAGTCACCTCCGACAAGGCAGCGGGGGAAAAGTTCCTGCGCGAGGTTGATTCCGCGGCGGTCTTCGTTAACGCGTCCACGAGATTCAATGATGGGTTTGAGTTCGGCCTCGGCGCCGAGATGGGAATATCAACGCAGAAGCTCCACGCGAGGGGCCCAATGGGTCTTAAGGAACTCACTTCTCTAAAGTTTGTGGTAAGAGGGAGCGGGCAAGTTAGAAAGTAACAAAAGTTAATAAGGTTTGTAAGGTCATAAAGTTTATAAAGTAAAAACTGAAAAGCAAACCCAGAGGCTTGCCTTTACCTTACAAACCTTAAGAACCTTATAAGCTTTTTTTAAACTTTTTATTAGGAGGCCCATGTTCCCCCGCATCCTTTTTCCCCTTCTCTTTCTTGTTTCTTCAGTCCTGGCCTCCGGGCAAAATTCATTTACCTGGAACCTCGGTACTTCGTCTGACCTGAGCCCCGGCAACGGCGCCTATTTCACAATGCCTGACCGAGCGCCGAAATCCGGGACAGACGAAGGCAATTCCTACCGGCAGCTGAAATCCAATGTGCCGCAATGTATATGGGCGTTGCCGGCGTTTGATTTTGATAAGGAAAACTACGGCGCAATAAATCATGCTTTTTACCTGACAGTCAAATTCAAGGATGAAGGCGGCAAGGTTGCTTTCTATTCCGGAAAGGGCGGGGACGGCCTTTATGGAAAAGGGCCAATAGGTTTTATCGGAGGCAAGTCTGACGGCAAGTGGAAAGAAGAGACTCTTATCATTCCAAGGTCAATGCTAAGGAGTTTTGACGGAAAGGTGTTTACTTTTTCCGCTGGAGGGATAGGCTATGAAATAAAGATCAGCAAGATGACTCTTTTCTCCGAAGCGGCCGAAGAGATCAAGGACAAAGAGGAAATAATAGCAAAAGCAGTTGAGGATGACGCCGGCCGGCGGGCGGAACTTAAGAAAAGCCTCTCCGGCAAGTTTCATGATCTTGGCCTCCCGGATCCCGGTTTGTCTGCCGAATTCACGAAAGAGGAAAAAGAGAGGGGTTTTAGGGTCTTTTTCCCTCCTGTAAACAGGCAGCTTTACAAGAACTCCAACGCGGCTCCCGGAGAGACAAAAACGCCCGTGGAAGCGTATGCTTGCCCGGGGCAGTTTGAATCTATCATAGTCGCCATAAAGGGAATAGGCGGAGGGCCCGGAGATATCTCTCTTTCCCCGCCAGATTTCGCTGGAGAAAAAACCGGAATAAACTGTGAAATCAGGCAGGCTGTTTATGACGACCAACGAATCGGTTCCTCCTGGGACACCACCTACAGGAACGTTCCTGAACGGCTTACACATGCGAAGACATTGAATGTGCCGGAAAAAGCGCTTGGGATTTTTTATGTTTGCTTTTCCGTGCCGGAATCCGCGGCGCCGGGCGAGTATGCGGGAACATTTACTATTAACGGAGAGAAAGGCGCGCTTGCTTCCGTACCCGTCAAATTAACGGTGTACCCTTTTAAGCTGGAAGGCCCTGACCGCGCCACTCACGGGCTCTTTTATTATATAGACGCCGGAGAAGTATCGCCTTTTGAATTGATGGATATGAGAAATCACGGAATTGACACAATCGCCGGGGGGTTCATGCCAAGGCTGGCAAACGTCAGTCTCGCAGGTTCGGACGACGGGTCCGTGAAGGCCTTCCTTGGATTGGCAAAGAAATTCGGGTTTAAATCCCCGCTTGTGTGCAACACCGGAAATCTAGGCGTCGGGTACAAAGACTACAATGGGGTAATACAGAAAGTTCTTGGTCTTGCCTCTGCGGCCGGGTTTAAGGACACTGCTTTTTTTCCGGTGGACGAGCCTCATACAAAACCGCTGCAGGACAAGGCGTTCAAACTTTGCACGACGACCAAGGCGGTAAGCGGAGCGAGAACTTTTATTACGCTTAACCCAAACGCCGAAAAAGTGCTGGAGCCGGTCCTCGACGATTATTGCTATAACATTACATATATTAATGATGACGTCATAAACAGCACGGTAAACAGCAGGCACGAACTGATGTTTTACACCGCCAGCATAGGGACTGACCCGTCGGTTAACAGGTTCACAGCCGGATATTATTTCGCAAAATCAAAAGCCCGGACGATGTTCTACTTTGCCTATATGCTTTTTGAAGGCGACCCGTATCTAGACTGGGACGGCAGCAACAGGGACTGGAACGTGGTATTCCCTTCACTGGATTCTCCCTTTCACGACCCTACAGTTGAGTGGGAGTCGCTCCGTGAGGGAGTTGACGATTTCAGGTATGTTTATACCCTTGAGCAGTGCATAAAGAAAGCCGACAAAGCAGGAAAGAGAGCGGAGGCCGGCGCGGCGGACAGGGTATTGTCTGACATAATGAAGAAAGTGAGTTCAAACGGCAAAAAGGCGACCGGACCGGAAGGCGTGATAGAAGGTGATTTGAGGCTGAAAGATACGAAACTTGACCCTGAGCTTCTGAAAAGGTCCGCTTCTCAGGTTGCGGACGCCTGGCCGGATGAAGCAAGAAGAAAAATTGCGGAGCAGATAATATTGCTAAATACGGCTTTGCAGAAAGCGCAGGGGAAATAGAAGGGAGTGCTATTTTTGAGGAGTCTCGATGCACCTTGGCGCATTGACCCCTGAACCACTCATTCAATTCGGGTTAAGGGCTAAAGTTGTCAATGCACTCCAAACAGTTAAGCAAAATTATTGCGGACCAATGTGCATCGACAGGTTATTCGGCTAAGGGGCGAGATCTCGCCATTATAATGGCGGAGAAGGAGGGATTCGAACCCTCGGAACCCGTGAAGGTTCACACGCTTTCCAGGCGTGCGCCATAAACCAACTAGGCGACTTCTCCAAAAGAATCGGTTAAAAGGCGTGATTAAGCATTTTACACATTCTCAGGCGAAATCACCAGCGAAAAATAGGGATTGCAGGGAATGCATATGAACAGCAGGGACAGATTTGTGAATGTTTTGACCGGCAAAGGGGCCGACAGGGTCCCTTTCTTTAAGATGTTTGGAGGCATAAATAAATGTCATGCCGCCTGGGAAGCGGAATCGCCGGGCATTTCAAAGAACATAGACAAAGTGTTGCAGTTTGAGGGTTATGGCAGGGGTTGGGCTGAAGCTCCGGTCAACATGCGCCTTTCAAGGCTCCCTCCCCCGAGCATTCTTTCGGATGAAGAAACAAAATATACCAGAAGGAACGGCGACGGGTCGGTTGAAGTGATAGGAAAAGGAAATGACAAGTTTGAACATACACTTGAATATCCCGTAAAGAGCCGCAAGGACTGGGAAAAGATCAAGAATGAGTTTATGGCCGCGGATGACCCCGGCAGATTTCCGGAGAACTGGGAGGCCCTCGTAAAGGAATACGGCGAAAGAGAGTACGCGCTTGAACTCTCCCATCGCGGAGTTTATGGGTTTACGCGGGATATGCTCGGCGATGAAAACCTTGCGTTTGCTTTTTATGATGACCCGGAACTTGTCCGTGATATAATGACTTCTTATACGGATATGGCGTTAAATATTTGGGATCGTATGGTCAAGGATGTTGAATTTGACCTGATAGAATGCTGGGAAGATATGGCGTTCCGTTCGGGCGCGATGATCTCTCCCGAAGCCTTCAGAGAGTTCATGAAACCTGTCTATCAGAGAATAGCTGCTTTTGCTAAAGATCATAACATAAAGATTATTCTGGTTGACTGCGACGGCTATATCGAGGAGCTTGCGGGGCTTATACTGGAAAGCGGCGTCACCTCAATGTATCCCTGTGAAGTTTTCGCCGGAAATGACGTTTCGAGGATGCTGGACAGGTATCCTAATCTCTCGCTTATGGGCGGGCTCGAGAAAAATACTATGGCGCAGGGCAAAGAAGAGATGGATCGGGAGATAGAAAAGGCGGCCAGGCTTATCAAGAAGGGAAGATACATCCCGGGGCCGGACCACTTTGTACTCTCCAATGTGCCGTTTGCCAACTACAAATACTTCATGGAAAACCTTAGAAAAGTGATAGTGAAATAGATAAAAGGAGCGAATGGAAATGGAAAATGTAAGGCAGCTTTTTCTGGATGTGATGAATTACAGGAAGGTTGACCGCATGCCGGTGATGCACTGGGGCACCTGGAAGGAAACGAGGGTCAGGTGGGAACAGGAGGGTATGCCGAAGGATGCCCAGCAAAATGAATATCTGGATACGCCAATTATTTTTCAGACCATACCTGTAAATTGCGGGCTGCTGCCGGATTTTAAAGAAGAGATACTTGAGGAAACGGACGAGTACAAGATTTTCAGGCAGTACGACGGGGTTGTCGCGCAGCACTGGAAAAACAGGGGCTGCATCCCGCATTTCATTGATTTTACCATCAAAGGGACCGAAGGAAAGGGCTGGGATGAATACAAGAAAAGGCTCCAGCCGCATCCTGACAGGTTTCCGAAGGATTTCGACCGGATTATTAAGGAGTTGGAGAAATCAAAATCCCCGGTCAGAATAAAAACAGGCTCTCTGATTGGCTGGATTCGCGACTGGGTCGGAGTTGAGAACCTCGCGTATATTGCTTATGACAACAGGGACCTGCTGAAGGAAATGGTAAAGACCCTCGCGGACCTTGCCGTCTGGTGCGTTGATGAAGCGGGAAAACGCGGAGCAAAAATAGACATCGGCTTTGGCTGGGAGGATATTTGTTTTAATCACGGGCCCCTTATCTCGCCCGATATATTTCAGGAATGCTGCGTTCCGCATTACAGAAGGATTTCCGATACGCTCTTAAAGTACGGCTGTAAATTTCACGGGGTTGATTGCGACGGGGTGATTGACCAACTGGTCCCCGGCTGGCTTGAGGGCGGAGTGAATGTAATGTTTCCGATAGAGGTCGGGACCTGGAAGGCTGATTCCGCCGCCTACAGAAAAAAATACGGTAAAGAACTTTTAATCTTCGGCGGAATAGATAAGCTTGAGATAGAGAAAGGCCCGGCGGCTATTGACGCCGAGATAGCCAGGAATATCCCTCTTATGAAGGAAGGCGGTTTTGTCCCCCTTCCGGACCATCTTATAACTCCCGGAACGTCGCTTGAGAACTATCAGTACTACTTGAAAAGAATGAAAGAATTAAGAATCTGACCGGAAGAGGTGCTTTTCGGCGGAGTTTGTGTTAAAAGGAATAATCTTGCAATGTCGGAGGAAAAATGAAGAAAGTTATCGTAGTGTTGGCGCTGCTTTTGGCGGGCGTTTCCATGTCGGCCGGGAACGAGGAACTGGAGAAACTCTACTACAATACTTTCTATAAAGATCACAATGACTATAAGGACGCAAGGACTAACGTTAAACTGATGAAAGCGATTGGCAAGATGTATTCCGGATATTATGACGAGAAGAACCAGTTCTCGCCTTCAAAAGAAGATCTGGACAACGGTTACGCTGTCTACGCTGTTAACTCCGTGAACGATATTTATCCCAACTCAAGGCCTTCACCCGCTGACTTGAAAAGGCCGCTTGCTTGCGCGGGAACTCCGGGTGAGTTCAAGCCGCTTACGCTTTGCGTGCTTCCACAAAGCGACCTGAGTTCCATGTCGGTTTCAGTGACCGAGCTCAAAGGCCCGGGAGGCGTCATCCCCTCAGAAAACATTTCCGTAAGGCACGTCAAGTATGAGTACACGACGATAGGCGTGCAATGGTTCGTGACAGGCAGATATCTGCTAAAGGGCGCTGTTGACGGGTACGCCGGTGTCCCGAGAATGTTCTGGATAACCGTCAAACTTCCGGAAAACGCGGCCCCGGGAGTTTATAAGGGAGAAGCAACTGTTTTTGCCGGGAAGAAGCCGGTTAAACTGCCTGTGTCGGCCGAAGTATTCCCCTTTAAGTTCGCTGAATGGAGCGAAAACGAGACCTACTGGATGTGGTATTACAAGGGCTATCCGGAAAATACCTGGCTAGAAAAAGATATGCAGAACCTGCGGGAGCACGCCATGAACTGCTTTGATTCCGGAGACCCTTTTCCTGTAAAATATTCCGGGGGCAAGCTGACTGTTGATTTCTCGATTGCCGAAAGAGTTGTGCCGCTTCTCAGAAAATATGGCTTTACAAGCTGGATGTTTGACAGCGGAATCCAGGCCGACCTGGCAATTCAGACCGGCGGGAAGCCCTGGAGCCCCGCGCACAGGTCCGCGCTTAAGGAGTTTGCGCATCTTGTAGCAGAGAAAGCTAAATCCGAAAAGTGGCCTCGACTTATCTTTACTTTTGACGAGGCTCGGGAAGAGGTTGAAGCGGGAAAACTCAGGGACTATATTTCCACAAAGAACACATTTGAAATACTGAACTCGGAAGGGCTTATTACGAATGCGTCCTGGTCCTCGTGGGGAGGCTTCCCGCGGCTTGATGATAATAGCAAGACTGCGGATTATTCGGAACTCTGCTATCTCCCCTATTTCAATACCACACACGCCGCTTTCCCTCCCAGCCAGAAGATTATAGATAAAGTAAATGAGCTTAAAAAACCGCTGCTGCTTTACAACTGCGGCAATAACAGGTTCGCGTTCGGATTCCTGACCTACCAGTCAAACGCTCTGGGCAATTCCAAGTTTTGGTGGGGGCAGGCGCAGCTTGGCAATCCAACCAGCCAGTACGCGACGGCTTCCTGCGCCGTATACAGCAAGGAAGGCCCTGTTGACACAACTGAATGGGAGAACATCAGGGAAGGAGTCTATGATTACAGGTACTTCCGGACACTTGAAAAGGTCTTGGCCGATAACCCGCAGGCCGATAGCGGCGCTATAAAAACGGCAAAAGCCGTGCTGGCTGCCGTTAAGGATTTCAAGATAGCGTCAGGGGCAGGTACCGGGTTGGAATCGGATTTTATGCGCGAAGCAATGAAGAACTTTAAAGGCGCGGATAAGATGGACGAGCTTAAATACAAAGCAGCGCAGTCTATAATAGCCCTGCAGGGCGAGAAAAAGTAAGTCTGGCGGAGAGCCTGAGATAATAATTAAAGAGTAGGCCGGTTTCGAAGCTTATGCCGTGTTTCCTCAAAAAGGCATGTTCCGCAAAAAGCCGGCTGCAGAAAGGGCAGTTTGCTGTGAAAAAGAAAAACCCGTAACGGGTAAAGCATAAGAGAAATCAGATGCTTAAAAGGAGAAAGGGAAATGAAAAAAATTCTGTTTTTGATACTGGCGCTGTGCGCGGTATCGGCGGTGCAGGCGGCTGATGCGCCCAAAGAAGAAGTGCAGAAGATGACGGTAATAAATTGCGGCAAAGGGGATCTTCCCGACGCCACAGCCGGAACTATCAGCCTGACTGATGAACATCTCCAGGGCAAGGAAACGGCCCGCATGAAGGTAAAAGGCATGTGGGTTTACAATATGACCAAGAAGGGCGACTGGTCAAAATATAATTATCTTGTGTTTAACGCTTTTCTCGCCGGCGACAAGCCTTATAAGGGAACAATAATACTTGGCGATAAAGGTTCGCAAAAAAAATGGGCCCAGAACAACTGCGGCGTTCCTTTTACGCTGAAACCGGGTGAGAACAAAGACGTCCACATCGGAATCGAAGGACTCAATATTTCTTTCGGCGACGGCAGACCTCTTGATATGGCCAATATGAGAATAATTTGCCTTTGGGCTCCGGATTTTAAAGACGCAGAGGTATATTTCAGCAACTTCTATGTGGTGCACGAAGAAGAATAATAATTTCCGTGTTTTCGGCGCAAACAAAATACTGCGGCCTTAACTCCGCAGTGTTTTGTTGCTGTTGTTACACTGTTCCCGCGCCGAATTTCCGCCTGAGGCGGGCGTTCTTCGCATAACGAAAGAACTTAGTTGTTCCGGAATTCAGATAATGGAGCCGCTGATGAAAAAAAGCAGAATAGTTTTGGCCGCTTTTGCCGTGCTTCTCCCGCTGTTATCTTTCGCGCAGGAGGCAATTGACGCCGCGGTCAAAGACGAAGTTGAGAGTTTCTGGACGCCTGATGTGAAAACTTCAACCAAGCTTATGGTCAGGATAGGGAAGCTTATGCTGCTTGAGCCGCAGGAAAGTGCCCCCGCTCCGGTTCCTGACGCAGAAGCGAAAAAGAACGGTTTCCTGCTTTTTAAAAGAAGTCTTGCGGAAAAGATAAATTATAATACAAACCCGAAAAAAGAAGAACTGAACCCGGGTTTGCTGGATATGTCCGCATGCGCCGGTGAAATGCTTGTGTTTACAATCGGCGTTTTCCCCCTTAGTGAAGGGGCGCTGTCCGTCGGCGCTTCAGACCTAAAAAGTCCGGACGGTTCAATATCGGCCGGGAGCAATATCGAAATCCGCAATGTAAAATACCTGCTCAAACAAGGCGCGATGGGAGCAATGGTGCAGCCGGAGATTACGGTTAAAGAAGCTGATATAAAAATCAAACCCGGAGTTACCCGGCAGGTGCTTGTATTGATACAGATTCCGGAAGGCGCAAAGCCCGGTGTTTATGAAGGTTCTCTTGCTTTTTCGACGAAAGGCGGACGGTCGGAAGTTAAGTTGAAAACGGAAGTCCTTCCGTTCAAGCTTGAAGAAAATCCGTCAATGACCTTCGGCTGGGAAATGGGACCAAAGACCGGCGCGGATTATGAACTTTTTAAGAAACTCGGGTGTAATTCCGTAGGAGAAGGGCTTGAGCCGTCGGTGATTTCTGTTTCAGGCGGAAAAGTGAAACTTGATTTTTCAAAGGCCGACAAGACAGCGGAGTTTCTTAAGAAATACGGGCTGGACGGTTTCGAACAGAAGATTCACTACGCGGACGTGGGAAACGCAATTGCCCAATTAGCAAGAACGAACGAACTCTCGCCTGAGTTTATGGACGCCTACAAGGACGCTGTTATACAGATGCAGGCGTGGCAAAAGGCGAAAGGCATCAAGGCCGCTTACTGGATAGCAGACAGGGTCTTCAACGCCCCTCCCTACCCGGGCAATAAGAGCATGAACTATTGCATGCAGGTTATGAAAGTTATAAAAGGTATTCCGGGTGTTCGTGTTATGGTAAACCCGACTAATGCGGGCGATGCCGGGGCAAACTACGCGGACCTTGTAGCGGCTCTGGATATTGCAGGTGTGTATGCCGAAAAGACCTGCGCTGCAAATTTGGCCAAGGGACTGGAAAAAGGCAATATCAACCTCTTTGGCGCGGGCAGGAGCCGGATCAGCTGGGGGTTCCTTCCCTGGAAGTACAAAGCTGTCGGCAGGACGGAACTGAATTTTTTAAGCTGGGATGAAAAGACCAGCAGAAGCCCCCAGTCGGTAAGTTCATCGTACAGTTCTTTTACTGCCGGCGGGATCTGTTATCCCGAGAAAGACGGGTACAGCACCACTATCACGGCAGAGCTGGTTCGGCAGGGCATAATGGATAACCGGTATCTTTACACGCTTGAAAAAATGATTGATTCAGCTTTGAAAGGAAATGACCCGGCAAAGAAGAGCGAGGCAAAAAGGGCTTCAGATAAATTAAACGCGTTAAGGGCAAAGATTCCTGAATTCAAGGACGAAGCGGCGGCAATAGATGCGCAATGCGGAGAATTAAGAAAAATGCTGGTTGAGGAAATAGTTAAGCTGAAATAGTTGCCGGGTGGGGAGGACAAATGCAGCAAGATGTGCCGGAAATTTTAAACAAATATCTCCAAAAGCTTGAAGGCTTGGCAGATCCGGAATTGGTGAAGCACGCGCTTTCTGTTTATAAAGATGCTTATGAATTCAAGCCGTCAAAAGAACAGCCGGTTGTATATCAGGCGGATCTAAAGTCTCTGGGGGATTCAGACTGGCCGGAGTTTCCTTATAACGAAGCTTTAAAGGATCAGGGCAAGATGCTCCTGAACGAGGCTCGGAATCTTTTTGTTCACGCTCAATTAAAGGATCACCACTCGTACGGTATCAGGTGTAATTATGGCACGGTAATCCTTCCGTCAATTTTTGGAGTCAAGTATGACCTTACCGAGACTTCTCTTCCCTGGTGCGCGCATCTTGAGAGCAGAGAGGAGGTTATAGCTCTGATAAAAAAAGGAATTCCGGACCCCTATGCCGGGCTGGGGGCCGCCTGTTTCGAAACAGCCGGTTTCTATATGGAAACGCTCTCTAAATACCCTAAACTCAAGAATATGGTGCGCATCTATCATCCTGATTTTCAGGGGCCGTTTGATGTGGCTCACCTGATCTGGGGGCATGACCTGATGTACGCGATTTATGACTGCCCGGAGCTTGTGCACGAGCTTCTCGCGTTGATTACGGAAACATATATTTCCTGGATAAAAAAGTGGAAAAATTTCGTCGATGACAACGGAGAATACAGCGCGCACTGGGATTATTTCATTAAGGGCGGGGTGTTCCTGAGAGATGATTCTGCAGTTATGATTTCCCCGGATCAGTACGAAGAGTTCGTGAAACCCTACGACCAGAAGATACTTGATGTGTTCGGTGGCTGCATTCATTTCTGCGGCAAAGGGGATGGTTTTATTAAATCTATGTGCCAAACAAAAAACCTTTACGGCATTAACTGCTCTCAGCCTCACCTGAATGATTTTGAGCTGGTGCTTAGAACCACGAGAGAGAAGCGAATTGCTCTTGTAGGGTTGGTGGAAGTGTTTATTCCCAAAGTTGATACCCTTGGAATTATAATGGCCAGGGTGAAAAAGTAATGTATGGCGGCGCATAGCCGGGCTTTTAGCCAAAAGGAGAGCGAATGAAAAGCACAAGTCTTGCGATGGTTTGTTTGGCTGTCTTGTTTTCTGTGAACGCAACGGCAAAGACCATGTTTATCCTTAATTTTAACAGAGGCGAGCTTCCGGATAATTCTTCGGCCTGCGCGTCTTCGCTTTCCGAAGAAAATGCGGAGAAAGAAGGAGAGGTTACCCTTAAACTGGAGTTTGAGGGAAGGGGCTGGTGCGGGATGTACCTGCCAAAGAAGTCTTCCTGGACGGGGTTTAAGAAACTGAAGTTTATACTGGTTAATCCCGGCGAACAGCCCATAAAAGACGTTGGTTTCTGTGTGAAGGGCGCCAGGGGCGGCGGCGGGCCTGATAACCGTAAGGATTACAAGTTCGAGATACCCTCCGGGGTGAAAGAATTTGAGTTCACTTTCTACGGGGATGTTTGTAATGACGGGAAATCACCGCTGGATACGAGCAAGGTTGTTATCTGGAACTTCGACAACTATACAGCGCAGAAAGTTTCATTCTTTGTGCGGAAACTATGGATTGAAGATTAAGACGGCCGTTGCCGGGTTTGTGCAATATCCGCTTTGAAACGCGTTTTCAGATTTCAGGCACATATGCAATCATGAGATTTAATGAGGAGGATTAGCATGAGAAAGGTAGTCTTCAAAAGCGAGCGTAAGGTGGCGCTGGAGCAGTATGATCCCGGGAAATTGGCTCCGGGCTTTATCCGCGTGCGCCATCTGTATTCACAGCTTTCTGCCGGAACCGAAATGAATATGCTGACCGGAAAGCAGGGTCCGGTTAAAGACATAGTCCCCGGCTATTCAGGCGTCGGGGAAGTCATAGAAGGCTTCGAAGGAACCTCATTTAAGAAAGGCGATATTGTTATGACAGGAGAGAAACACAAGGATATTATAGATATTCCGCATGACTGGGCAGCCCAGACATTTTGCCCGGTTAGCAGGAAATTCGCGAAAGAGTCAACTTTCCTTCAGCTCGGAAAAGTGGCGCTGCACGGCATTCACAGGGTTAATTTCAAACTTGGAGACTGGATAGCGGTTTTCGGCCTGGGCATAGTCGGCCAGCTTTCCGCCCAGCTTGCTTCGCTGAGTTCCGGCGGGCGGGTTATAGGCATTGACATTTCTGCGGCGCGCAGGAAGACCGCGGAGAAAACAGGAATTCGGACAGTTGACCCTTCTTCGCCGTCTTATATAGAGGCAGTTAATAAAATTACCGGCGGCGGCGCTGACATAATACTGGAGACTTCCGGGAACGGCAAAGCTCTCGCCGACGCCTTTAAAGTTGCAGGTTATGGCGGGCAAGTAGCCCTGGTGGGCGGACAGACGGAGCCGAGGGAACTTGATATGATGCACGAAGTCCAGTTTAAGGAACTGGCGATTGTAGGCGCGCGCAGGTGCGATATGGCGGTCCCCACTCCTTATGACAAATGGACGGTAATGAGATACATGCAGGAATTCCAAAACTTCATTGAAGCGGGAAAGCTGCAGATAGACCCTCTAATCAGCCATCTAGCAAAACCGGAACAGGCGCCGGAGATATATGAAAAGCTGCTCAAACGGGATGAATCTGTTGTCGGCGTGGTTTTTGACTGGACCGCTTCTTAAAAAAGAAAACACACGAGGAGTATTCAAATGATAAAAACAGCGCTTATAGGGGCCGGAGGAATTTCGGGTACGCACCTGGCATTTCTAAAGTCAAGAAAGGATGTTGAACTCGCCGGAATCTGCGACACAAACTTTATAAAAGCAGAGGAACGGGTAAGGAGTTTTGGCGGCCGCGCGTATAAAGATATCGGGCAGATGCTGGACACCGAGAAACCGCAGGCGGTCTGGGTCTGCACTCCGCCTAAGGTAAGGGCTGAACCTTTGCTTGCCTGCGCAAAACGCAAAATCCCGGCGTTCTGCGAAAAACCTGCGGAAGCAGGCTTGCGGGAGGCCGAGAGCCTTAACAGAAAACTCGCGGAACTGAAGGCGAAAGTGCAGGTCGGTTATGTCTTCCGCTGTATTCCGGCGGTAAAGAAACTAAAGGAGCAGATGCAGGATGATAAAATACACCTGGTCCAGTCGCTTTACAGCTGCAATCTCAGCCTGACCGATGAAATCTCGGCTCCCAGGTTTAATAAAAGTATCACCGGCGGACTGCTTGTGGAACAGGCTACGCATAATTTTGACCTCCTGAGATATCTTTTCGGGGAAGTTTCCTCCGTGTCCGGTTTAGCTTCAAATCCGGTGCACAAAAAAGAAGGGAATTACAGTATAGAGGAAGTTATCTCTCTTAGCCTGAAGTTCGAGAGCGGCATGATCGCTTCCCACTGCCACTCCTGGGCGGGGGATTCCTGGCGCAATGTCATAACGATTATAGGCGAAAAGCGTTTATACCGCCTGAGCCTGTTTGACAGGATCCTGACGGTTGAGGCCGGAGATCAGAAAAAAGAGATAGTAGATCCGCCGGACTCGGCGTATGATTATGAGGACGGGATATTCCTGGATATGGTTGTATGCGGCGACTGGAAAAATAACCCTTCAACCTATGAGGATGCCATAAAGACTTTGAAACTGAGTTTAGAAGCTGATAAAACTGTTTCCATCTAATGCCGCAAGCGCAAAATGTGGTATAATAATTGTATACTAAAATCCCACAGGAGGGGAAAACCATGAAGAAAATATTGCTGGGAATGGCAGCGGTGCTGCTTGCCTGCGGAGTTGTTCTGGCCGCGGACGATGCAGCCAAGAAAGAAGACGCAAAAGGTTCTGATAAGGCGAAGAAGATAGTGCTTCTGAATTTTGGGAAAGGCGATCAGTTCAATGCAGGCGCAGGTGTCGGTTCGCAGTCGCTTTCGGAAGAGCATCTCACCGGAAAAGAAAAAATGAGGATGAAAGTGACAGGCAATGTCGGTATTTTGGGCCTTACCAAGAACGTTGACTGGTCAAAATTTAACTACATTGTCTTCAACGCTTTCCTGACAGGCGACAAGCCCTGGAGCGGAATGATGCTTCTCGGGGACAAGCAATCCTATGCAAAGTGGGGCAGGAACTATGTTGAAACAAGTTTCTCCCTGAAACCGGGCGAGAATAAGGAAGTCCACATCGGAATAGAAGGACTCTATTCTTCCTACGCGAGCAGAGCGCTGGATATGACCAATATGCAGGCTTTTATAGTCTACGGAGAGCAGCAGCTCCCGGAGACCTATTTCGGGAACTTCTACCTGGTCTACGAAGAAGAATAACCCTATATCCCACCCCCTTATAATAAGGGTGAGCCGGAGGGGGATAAAAAAATTTAGGTTTGTGAGCTATTCAAAGGGCCTTCTTCGGAAGGCCTTTTCTTTTGAAACATAAAGCTACTCCTGCCGCATATCATAGCTCTCAAAGTCCCTTGTTTGTCTCAAAAAATGGGTTATAATGTAATTGGATTATGAAACAGTGCAGGTTTGCAGAGGATTCGCCGGATTCTGTTTAATTAGAAAAGCCTGTAATATGATATAATATGTTGTTCTAAAATTCCACAGGAGGGAAAAAATATGAAGAAAATATTGCTGGGAATGGCAGCGGTGCTGCTTGCGTGCGGAGTTATCCTCGCCGCGGACGCCAAGAAAGAAGATGCAAAAGGATCAGACAAGGCGAAGAAGATAGTGTTGCTTAATTTTGGGAAAGGCGACCAGTTTAATGCCGGCGACGGTATGGGTTCGCAGTCCCTTTCGGAAGAGCATCTCGTCGGAAAAGAAAAAATGAGAATGAAAGTTACCGGCAATGTCGGTATCAACGGGCTTACGAAGAACGTTGACTGGTCAAAATTTAACTACCTGGTGTTCAACGCTTTTCTGACCGGCGATAAACCCTGGAGCGGGATGATGCTTCTCGGAGACAAGCAGTCCTACGCGAAGTGGGGCAGGAACTATGTTGAAACGAGTTTTTCTCTGAAACCGGGCGAGAATAAAGAAGTGCATATCGGAATAGAAGGGCTCTATTCTTCCTACGCCAGCAGAGCGCTGGATATGACCAATATGCAGTGCTTTATCGTTTATGGCGAGCAAAAGCTGCCCGAGACCTATTTCGGGAACTTCTACCTGGTGTACGAAGAAGAATAACGTTACCACTTTCACTCCCCCTTATTGAAAAGTGGAGCCGGAGGGGGATAAGAAAAAACTTTAGGCAGGTTTGCTATTCAAAGGGCCTTCTTCGGAAGGCCCTTTCATTTGTAAAGTAAATATTCTCACGCCGTTTTGTTGCCCTTAGTTCCCAAAGACTCTTGTTTGCCTTCAGAATTGAGCTATAATGTATTCAGGATTTCACATGTGAACAAGGTGAGTTATTTTGGGGGGGAATATTTGAAATATGATGCGTTGGCATAGACTCATTGCAATAATAGTCTTTTCAGCGCTTGTCTGCGGTTGCCATGCCGTCAATACCGCAGCCATAAATGCAACAGCTGAAAAGCGGGAGAACGAACACGTAAAGTGGGGTCTGCCGGGGACGAATGGCAAACTTCTTTATAGACTGGCGTATGTGGAACTTTACGACAAAGAAAAAAGGGAACCGCTCTGGGTCTCCTACCACCTGACAAAGGACCGGCTCTTTGGGACCCAAAAGCGTTCCGATAAGTTTGAGCCGGACCCGGATCTCTCATACGGCGAGAGGGCCGAGCTCTCAGATTATTACCACAGCGCTTACGACAGAGGGCATATGTGTCCCGCCGCCGACAATATTTTCAGCGCGCTTGCGATGAAGGAATGTTTTTATCTCTCCAATATGATTCCTCAGAAACATTCGTTGAATAACGGAAAATGGAAAGAGCTCGAAACCAGAATCAGGAATTTTGTGAAAGCCAAAGAAGAGGTATGGGTCATAAGCGGCCCGATTTTCCAGAAGGCTGACGAAGCGGATATAAAGAAGATCGGCAGAGTCTGGGTGCCGACGCACTGCTACAAGATCGTCGCCTACAATGAAGGGTCTGAACTTAAGGCGGTAGGTTTTATAATGAGAAATGATAACGAAACCGCAGACCTGATAACATATGTATTTAAGGTTAAAGATATAGAAACGGTCACAGGTCTGGATTTTTTCAACAAATTGCCGGAAGACAAGGACGAGAGCGTTGTTGAGGCGGTAAACAAGACAGGCGAATTCTGGGATAATTCAGGCAAACGGCAATACGGCAGAAACTAAAGGTAATCCGGGCAGCTCAGCCCTCAATGTTAAGGAACAAACCCGCTAAATTCAGTGTCAAATTAATTGAATTCACTTGCCATAGACCAAAAACCGGAATATCATAGACCTCGCAGTCTAATTGTGCTCGGAGGAGTTAATTATGAAGAGAGTCATGGCGTTCCTTGCCCTTGCAATATTCGCATTATCCTGCGGCGCGGCAGAGATAAAGAGCGTCAAGGATGAAGATATAAAAAAACTGCTGTCGGAATCTCCAAAACAGGCTGACTATCCGAATTCCAGCGCGTACATGCTTGTTTCAACTGAAACCACAGAACTCTTCCCTGACGGGACTTCTATAGAGAGAGTCTACCAGCGCAATAAAATATTCAACGAGAGGGGCTACAATTACGGCTCGCTCTCGCTTGGCTATCGCGAGGGCTATTCCGAAGTAAAAGTCCTCTTCGCGAATACCGTAAAGACTGACGGAACCATCGTTCCTTTGGAGCAGAAGGATATAAATGATTTTGCCCCTTACGCCAAGTACGATATGTATTCCGATGTAAAGGAAAAGAAGTTCACAATGCCTGCGCTTGAGCCGGGCTGCATAATAGAATTTGCTTACGAAATAAAAGAGATAAAACCGATACTCCCCGGAGACGAGTGGGACATATTCAACATGCAGACGCTTATCCCGATAGGAACCGACACCGCAGAACTTATTGTGCCAAAAACCATTAAGGTCAAGAGCAGGCAGTTCAATACGGCTACAGCTCTTCAGGTTGAAGACCTGGGCGACAGGATAAAATATTCCGTTTATAACAGGAACCAGCCGGAGATTGTTCCCGAGCCAAGAATGCCGGAACTTGAGGATCGGGAAACATTTTCTCAGTTGTATGAATGGACTCTCGACAGCTGGCAGACAGTCTCTGAGTGGTATAACAAACTGGTACGCGGGCAGATGATAACAAGCCCGGACATGGAAACCCTCACCAAAGAGCTTGTCAAGGATAAGAAAACCGACGAAGAAAAAATGAGCGCGCTCTATTACTATGTGTCGCAGCATATCCGGTATGTTGCCGTTTCGCTCGGACCCCACACTCATCAACCTCACTCCGCCGCGGATGTCTTCCGGAAGAAGTACGGGGACTGCAAGGACAAAACAACCCTTCTTCTTACAATGTTGAAATTGGCCGGCATTGAAGGAATCCCGGTGCTTGTGCCGTCATCGGATAAAATATTCGACGAAAACATGCCGACTTTAAAGGTTTTCAACCATGTCATAGCCGCCGTTTTGAAAGCGGACGGGAGTTACTATTGGATGGACGGAACGAATGAAGTGGCCGCGTTCAACGCGAGCCCCTTCGGTAAAGCCCAGCAGGTTCTCGCGATAAACAGCGACGGAAGTTATAAGATAGTAAAAACGCCGGAACTTGACAGAAAGTCTGACTATGCCGAAACTTACACTAAATGCACCGTCCAGGAAAATGGCGATGTAACGCTTGAAAAAGACAGGTATTATTACGGCTGGGCCGCCGAAGGCGTAAGGTATGGCTTTAAATACACGGCTCCGGAAGAGAGGAAAAAATATTTTGAGAAGGGAGGAATAGTCGTCTCTGACCTTCAGTTCGGAGATTTTGATAATAACGAGAAACCGTTCTTCATAAAGTTGAAAGGCACTCTGCCGAGTTATTTTCAAAAGATCGGTGACAATATGCTGATCCTGAGCGGAGACATAATGAGAGAAACCTATAATGACGTGACAACTGCGAAGGAACGGAAATATCCGGTTAGTTTTGAATGGTCCTGCCTCTCAAAATTCAAAACAGATTATGTGCTGCCGGAAGGTTATAAGATAAAGAACCTGCCTAAGGATTATACCGTTGAAAAACCTTACAGGAAGGGCTATTCATCTTTCTCCTTCAGCGGTTCAACATTCAACTGGATGACGGAGGCGACCGGATTTGAGTACAAACTCCCCGTGTCATTTTTTGAAGATTTCAAAAAGGAATCGCTCCGGATACAGAAATATAACGCGGATGTGAAAAGTATTATATTTGAAAAAAGTTTATAAGGTTTGTAAAGTTTGTAATGTTTGTAACGTTTGTAACGTAAAGCCTGAACGCGTAGGTTAAGAACAATAGGGTGTGACTGCGGTAGCTTTTGCGCATCTGCGCATCTGAACATCCGCGCCTCAGCTCTCCCTTATATTCCCTTGTTTTTCCGTCCATATGCTGTTAAAATCCTACTAATGTGGTATTTCTATATGGTCAAATGTTCCGATGGGACCCTTTATTCCGGGATCACAAACAATCTTGATAACAGGTTCAAAAAGCACAGTTCCGGAAAGGGCGCCAGGTACACGAGGAGCAGGCTCCCCTTAAAGCTGGTGTACTTTGAGAAGCTGAAAGACCAAATAACCGCCATGAGGCGCGAATGGCAGGTGAAGGCTTATTCCAGGCAGAAGAAAGAGACCCTCATAACGAAAAAGAATGTGGAGCAGATCGCGCGCGCCATGATAGTCAAAGACGGGCAAATACTGGCGGCGCACCGGATAAATGCAGGGAACCTGTTTCTGCCGGGAGGCCACATTGAGAACGATGAATCCCCGGAAGAGGCTATCCGGCGGGAACTGAACGAGGAACTGGGACTGGACTGCAAACCCGGCAAATTCAGGAATCTTATTCCTCATTCTTACCGGGAGAAAAAGACAGCGCATCGCGAAGTGAATTATCTTTACGAAGCCGAGCTTCCCGGCTTGGCAGCGGGCTCCAATCCGGAATCAAAAGAAGCTCACCTGGAGTTTTTCTGGGTCAAGAATGACTTGAAAGAACTAAAGAGAAATAACCTGAAACCTGCGTTGTTGCGAAAGCTCGTTTCAGGCTATAAACCGGCAAAAAAGGCCGCAAAAGCGAGGAAAAATGAAAAGAAGCGAGATCAATTTACGCGATCCGTTTATCCTGCCGGACGAACGGGATAAAGTCTATTACCTGTACGGCACAGAATACGTCGCTGTCCCGGACGGTAAACCGGGGTTTTCGTATTACACAAGTCCCGACCTGGAGGAATGGACAGGACCGGCAAAATGTTTTGAAAAGCCGGATAACTTCTGGGCTGACAGGGAATTCACGGGGCCGGAAGTGCATTTCTATGAGGGTAAGTATTATCTCGTCGCGTCTTTCAAGAACGCAACGCGTTCAAAGGGTATTCAGATACTCTTCGCGGATTCACCTAAAGGGCCTTTCGTTCCTGTTTCGGAAACACCGGTCACTCCGGATACCTGGGAATGCCTTGACGGCACTTTATACATAGACCCTAACAACGAGCCCTGGCTGGTATTCTGCCGCGACTGGCAGCAGGTGAAAGACGGTGAGATGTTCGCGCTCCAGCTAACGAAGGACCTCTTAAGCGCGGTCGGAGAGCCCAAGTATCTTTTCAGCGCGTCGGAGGCCGACTGGGCTTCGGATCTGCGCGGCAGGCCGAGAGGGCATTACACTATAAACGGCCCGTTCATTCACAAAAGCGCCGACGGGACGCTGCTTATGTCCTGGTCCAGTTTCAACCGCTTCGGCAAGAACGCCACAGGTATTGCCCGCTCCATGCTTGGCGGCATTGACGGGCCGTGGGTGCAGAACAGCCGCGCGATTTACTTTGAGGACGGCGGGCACGGGATGACCTTCAAAACCTTTGACGGGAAACTTATGCTTGTCATGCACTCGCCTAACTTCACGCAGAAAGAAAAACCCCTGCTTCTGGAAGTTAAAGAGGAAGGAAACACGCTGAAGCAGGTAAGGTGATTCAGGGAGCCGGCATGAAAAAGAGAAAACAAAATATGGCGACCGCGCTTTTCGCGGCGGGGATTCTTTCGATAGCGGGCATCGCGCTTCACAGCCTGAATCTCTGGATGCTTATCGCGATAATAAATGTCGTGATAACAGTTGTTGTCGGTTTCTTCCTGCTTTCAGAGGAAGTACAGAGGGACTCTTGATAAAGTGGATAGTTTTTGACATGATGGGCGTTATCTTTGAAGAAGGCGACACGATGAGCACCGTGCTTTTTCCTTTTGTAAACGAGCAGAACAACGCTGTCAGCAGGGAAGAAGTAAACTCGCTCTACATAAAGGGAAGAGTTGGCACGCTGACCTCCAGGCAGATATTTGAAGCGCTCGGTTTCAAGGACGAGCCGCGCAAAGCCGAAGAAGGATTCCTCCGGAAGCTTAAGCTGGATCCTGGGTTTAAACCTGCCGCTGAAAAACTTAAAACAAAATACAAGCTGGGGGTCCTTTCAAACGATGTTTCGGAATGGTCCGGGAATCTTCGCAAGATGCACAAGCTCGACGGCCTTTTTGACGCCGTGGTTATCAGCGGAGACGCCGCTCTGCACAAACCGCAAAAGGAGATATTTGAGTTCTTCCTGAAAAAGTCCGGGGTAAAAGCCGGGGAATGCGTTTTTGTGGATGATAAAGTCAGGAACCTGATTCCCGCCGAAGCAATGGGATTTAAAACTATTAAATTTATCAGGGCGGTGATAGAGGGCGAAATATGGTCGACCGAGATCAGAAGTTTTAAGGAACTGGGCGGAGCGATAGAGGAGATACAAAAATCTAAAAGTTTGTAAGGTTATAAGGTTCATAAAGTTTGTAAGGTGAATTGCCGACAGGAATCTTTTACCTTATAAACCTTACTAACTTTACAAACCTTATAAACTTTATTACTCCCTACACCCAAACTCTTTCTCTTCCTCCACCATTACCTTTGCCTGTTCCCTGCCGTGAAGCAGCTTGATTTTCTTCCACCTGCCCAGCTTGTAGTAGCCAAAGTTCAGGAGTGCAGTTATATATGAAGTAATCAGTATCGCCAGCCAAATTCCGTGCTCGCCCAAAGTTGTTTTCGAAGAAAGGTACCAGGCAAGAGGTATCCTGAACAGTACAGCGGAAATGAAAGAAAGTATCAGGATTCCCACAGTATCCCCCGCTCCGCGCACAACTCCCATGATAGTGAAGACCATAGCAAAGCCTATATAAGAGAAGCAGGTTATTCCAAGATACCCGACCACATGAGGGATTATTTCCGCCGCGCTCTGTTTGTCTCTCGTGAAAACAGATGCAATCTGATGAGGGAAAAAGTAGATGAACAGTGTGAATATTATTGAGATGGAAAGAGAAAGCAGCAGGCCGTATTTTAAAACCTGCTTGACGCGGTCCATTTTGCCCGCGCTCAGGTTCTGTCCGGCCATTGAAGTCACCGCCAGGCCGATTGACATCGCCGGAAGGAATGCGAGCTGATCGCACTGCTGCCCTATGCCCGCGGCCGCGGTGACAATCGCTCCGTAGCCGTTAACGATGTTCATAATCGCGAATCCCGCTATCGAAATTATTATCATCTGAAGAGAAGCCGGTATGCCGATGCCGAAGAGTTTTCTGATAATAGACCAGTCAATTGAAAAATCCCACTCCCGGACATTGAAGAACGGATTCCTCGCGCTTGCGTAAAAATATCCCGCAATGGTACTGATAATCCCGCTTATGATATTGGCAAAGGCAGCTCCGTTAAGCCCAAACCTCTTTATGAAAAGCGGCACCAGGCAGAGGTTTAGCGCGGCATTAAGCATTAATATATAGAGAGGAGTTTTTGCGTCGCCGAGACCGCGTTGAATTCCGGAGTACCAGTTGTAAATGAACATAAAAGAAAGCCCGATAAGCACCACTTTAAAGTAGGAGCTTGCCTGGGCCTTGATTTCGGGCGGGCAGTTGATAAGGGTTAAGAGCTGATTGCTGAATATTATTCCGCCGGCCGAAACTACGACGCACAACGCAACGCTCATAATCAGAGAGTTTGCGAAAGTCTTTTCCATGTATTTTATGTTCTTCGCCCCGTAGGCCTGGGCAACAATGATGTTTGCGGCAATGCTTAGGCCTATAAGTACCGAGATCAGGAGGAAAAGAATGGGAAGGGATGTCGCGACTGCCGCGATTGCTTCATGCCCCAGTATTCTCCCCACCCAGAACATATTCATAACTTCTATGAAAGTCTGGAGGAAGTTGCCGAGCAGGAGCGGAACGGCAAAAGCAAGGAGCTGTTTTGGAATGCTGCCGGTGGTGAAGTCTTTCATCTTTGTCCCTCTAAAAGTTTGTAAAAGTTTATAAGGTTTGTAAGGTTTATAAAGTTTGTAAGGTTTATAAAGTTTGTAAGGTTTATAAAGTAAGCCCTACCATATAGCAAACTTGGGTATTATAGCATATTTGACGGGAAAAGGCAGTTGATAGAAGGTTTCCTGAGATGAGTTGCCGAATCAGCATTTTTATTGTAGACTCTTGAAGGTTCTCGGCAAAAATGGAGGAACAAATGGATTTACTGCCTTCGGTTCAGAAAGTGGAGAAGCATAAAGGGAATTTTAAGTTTGCCGGGAAAAGTTTTGCCTGCGAGACCTCTCCGCACTGTATTGCGGTTTATAATAAAGAATCCGATCTTGACGGCATACTCACGGATTACCGCGGAAGGCCGGAAGGGTACACGCTGGACATCACCCCGAAGAATATAAATATCCGCGCGGGTGATTATGCCGGCCTGTATTACGGCATACAAACTTTAAACCAGCTCAAAGAGGATTTTGACCGCATCCCCTGCATGAAGATAACCGATTATCCCGATATCAGGATGCGCGGTATCCACCTGGATCTGAAAGGAAACCTGCCTCAGTTTGAGAGGATGAAAAGAATAATAGAGAACCTCGGTGAATTCAAATTAAACACCATTCTCCTGGAGTACGAGGATAAATTCCCCTACAAGTCCCATCCCGGGATAGTCTCGCCGCTGGCGCTGACCCGGGTTGAAATAGAAGAACTTGTGACTGTCGCGGAATACAACGCGATAAAAATAATCCCGCTCGTGCAGTGCGCCGGGCACGTGGAGTATATATTGAAACATCCAGGATACTCCGGCCTGATGGAAGACAGAAGGTACCTAAATGAGTTCTGCCTGACAGACAAGCGTGCGCAGGCGCTTTATCGCGAACTGGCGATTGAAGTTATGTCGGCGCACAAAACCTCAGAATATTTCCATATTGGCGGTGACGAAGCCTGGAACCGCGGAAGCTGCCCGCGCTGTAAAAAGGCAGTCGCGTCAAAAGGTAAGCACAAATTCTATATTGATTATATCTCCGATGTCTGTGATTTTGTAAAAAGCAGCGGCATGACTCCGATTGTTTGGGATGATTGTTTCAGAAGGGCTGCTCCGGCGGAGCTGAAGAAAATAGCCGGTAAAGCAATCCTTATGTACTGGAAATACGGAACAACGACTGCAAGGAAAGAAGAAGAACAGTACCCTGACCTGAAACTCTACAAGAGCGCGGGGATCCGGCTGGCAGGAGCTTCCGCGGCAGCCGGCGCGGACGGGTTTACGGCAAGCGTCGCAAAGAATATTGCCCGCATGGAGAACAACCTCTCCTGGGCAATAACGGCAAAGAAGCACGGAATGGAAGGAGTGGTCGGCACCGCTTGGACGAGGTACTGCGGAATGTGGCCGCCCGCAGCCGCCTTGGAGGTTTCCTGGATGCCTGTTGTCGGACTTTCGGAATTTCTGTGGAAGACGCCTAAAACCAATGAACTCTCAGGGTTTAACAGGAGGTTTGTTAAAAGGTTCTACGGCATAGAGTCTGAAGAAATAAGCAATGCGCATTACCTCGTGGAGAGGGATAACCAAAAAGCCTTTGAAGCCAGAGAAATATTTAAAAGGTTTAAGGGCAAGGTTAAGAAGAACGCTGATATAATGGAACTCATGAAGGTTTCCTGCGAGATAACGGAGCAGAAGGAGTATCTGAAGTGGGTCCTGGACCTTACAATGGATTGCGACTGGTACAGGAATAAATATTATGTGTTGTGGAAGCAGGAGAAGAAAGATAAAATAGCAGAGTGCTTGAAGGCGCTGAAGGCGATCTCCGGGGTAATGAAGAGAACCGAAGAAGTCTATTCGAAATTCCTTAAGGTTCCGGAAGCGCGTGAGTTTGCTCTTTCCAGGTTCGCTCTTGAGAAGTATAAAATAGAGGAATACCTGAGGATGTTTAAAAAGACAAAGCCAGCTTAATAGCTGTTCTCGCTGCGAGAAAAGCAGCCGGTCAATCCGGCTCCAACTGTTAGTTTCGGGGGAGAAATTGAGAGTACTTTATAAAATATCCTTCCTAATGTTCGTCCTTTTGTTCTGCCGCCTGTCCTTCGGAGATTCCGGTTCCTGGATTTATCTTGACGGCAATAATGACCGGTCTTCAAATTACACCGGGACCGCCCGCGATTCAGACGGCGTTATATGGGTGTCGGACGGAAGCGCCTTTCTTTATAAGTACGCCAACCTTGCATTTTCACAAGTTTCCTTACCCGCGGCTTTCCCCTATAACCGCGCCCTTTCTCTTTACCCGTCAAGGACAAAAGGAATATTCGCGATGCTGCCCGGTTCGACCGGCCGTGACTGCAGGCTTGTAAAATATTTTGACGGCGGCCCGCAGGTGATATTCGAGAACGGGGCGAACGGCGACTCCTTCTTTGAGGATTCAAAGGGAAGAATCTGGTCAAGCGACTATGACGGCTCGATACTTCTTTATAAAGAAAAAAAGGCCTACAAGATTAAATATAATTCCGGATTTCCGGAAAATGTTAACCGGAATATGCAGGGGGAATCTGTCAAGAACAAGGTCTATAATCCGGTTGATTTCCTTGAAGACTCTTCCGGAAGGATCTGGGCCTGGACCAATATAAAGAAAGGCGAGAATTACCAGCTTTCAATGTGCGAGCTGCTCTGTTTTGACGGAGAACAGGTCTATTCGTTCCCGCTTGACGGCCTCCCGAACAAACAACTCTGTTCCATAATGGAAGTTAAGCCCGGGACCTTCTGGATAGGGACTTATAACGCCAAGGGTATCTGGGTTTACGAGTGCGCTAAGGACGAAAAAGGAAAACCCCAGCTCAAGTCGCTGAGATATTCTCCGGATAACTTTCATGAGTCGTTTCTTTTGGAACATTTCAAGGATTCCTCGGGGCGTATCTGGTTCGTGACGCAGGACGGCTGGGAGAGTTACGGGCCGGGCAGAAATTACCAGTCTTTGTGGCGCTTGTCCGGAGAAAAAACGGAATTAATTAAAAAAGGATTGGATGAATCTCCCGGCGTTTATAAGAGCGGCGGCAAGCGTTCTTTTTGCGAGGATAAAGAAGGTAATTTGTGGGTCGGAACCGCGGGAATCGGAGCTCTGGTAGTTTTAAAGTCCGGGGAGGCGAGGGAAGTCAGCTGGGTGAACGGGCTTCGCACCTGGTTTTTAGGGCCGATACTCAAAGACGGGAAAGACAATCTTTTCTTCTTCCCAAATGAAGCATACGGGCGCTTTGCGCCGCAGGTTCTCAAAGCCGGAGGTCTTGATTATATCCTTGGGCTAAACGACAGGAGTCCTCTAAAGTTTTTAAGGCTTGGCAGCAAAGTTCTTTTGGATTCAAAAGGGTATTTATACTATGTGGATGCAGACGGGCAATTCGTAAAGTTTGACGGCAGCAGCAGCGCCGCAATTCTCGATATCAAGAAAACGCGGGAAACCCTGGCGCAAAAGTCTAATAATTCCTCGCAGGCGTTAAGTTACTTTGTCCTGGATTCAAAGGACAGGGTCTGGCTCTACTTTGACAGAATGGTGGTAATCCTCGAGGACGGCAAGCCCCGGGAGTTAACGCTGGATGACGCGTACACCGAGATAGCGCTAAAGGAAACCGAGGAATTCCGGCTCGGTTCCGGAGATTCCGGCCGCGAGTATTCTGCGCCGGTTATATCAAAGAAACGGGAATTATTCTATCAGCACTGGTGGGGAGGCAGGACCATCCGGGTTTTTAACGGAAAAGAATGGACGGATTACAAGGTAAGTCCGGATATATTTAAAGCTAAGAGCAGCGGGAGCGACTTCTTTGAAGCCCTGTTTATCAATAATGACGGCGAGGCGGTGGTCAACCGGCGAAGCTCCGGCTCAGACCCGGGGAAGAGTTTTGTTTTCAGGGACGGCGGCTGGCTGGAATCGGACAAGTACTTTCAAAATATCCGGGAGAAGAACAAAAATAAAGCGGCTCTGAAGTATACCCGCGAATACAATCTCTTCAATCCCGCTTTTGATTTCAAGGATTCAAGGGGATGGATATGGGCCGTGGACGAAGAAGGGAAGATTTGGCGCTCAAAGAACAGAAAGGAAGAGAGCGCTATTCTGCCTGGCGGACGGAATTATTACGGAGCAGATGCGATCTTTGAGGACCGAAAAGGAAATCTTTGGGTTTCCTACCCGAACAATAGATACGCGGTGTTGGATACTTCAAGTCTGGAAAAAGGCCCGGACAGCGCGTCGATCAGGGCGCTCTCTTTTGGAGGGCAAAACGTTGTTATTCCTGAGTCCGCCGAAAAAATTGCCGAACCGGTCACGGACAGCAGGGTGGAATTCATGTTTGACCCCAAAGAAATACAGATATTCACGGTCAAGTATGAATACAGGCTTGACGGCGCCGGCTGGCGCGAGGAATCTCCGGGAAAGAACATTAAGCTGGAAGGGCTCGGTTTTGGAGACCACTTTCTTGAGTTTAGGGTAAAAGGCAATGGAGGGGCGGGAAGCACCGGCAAGCTGAGATTCACTGTAAAGTACGACCTTACGGAAAAACTGAAGGGCTATTTTGAGAAACTCAACAAGGGCACGCCGGAGCAGCAAAAAGAAGCCATGGATGAATTACTGCGGCAAGACGGCGCTGCCCTGGGCTTTCTGGAAAATAAACGGAAAGAAACGGAGGATGAAACCCTTAAATGGAAAATAGACGCCATAATCTCCCGCTTGAAATAAGTTTACTCTTCGCGGCTTGCGCGCTCTTTTTCGCGGGTTGCGCGACTATGCGGCCAAACGGAACCGTTGCCGGCGACGAGAGCCTCTCATACTCAGAGCAGGAAGCCGGGGTGCTTGCGGGCGGCCCGGGGGAATTCGTATCTTTGAATCCGGCGGAACAGAAAGAGAGTAACCGGGTGAAAAGCTCTTTTGTGGACAAAGACGGCGTTTTCTGGATGCTCTTTAATGAAAAGCTTTACAAACTTTCGGGCGGGAAATTAAGGGTTTGCGCTTTCAATACTTTGGGCGGAGATAATACAGAAAAGCTCGAAGCTCAGGTGAGCGGGATTTCCCTTTCCTATAATAAAGAGGTGCTCGCGCAGGTCAGGAAAGATTCCGAAACATGCCTAATCGTAAAACACACCGGTGACGGTTGGCGAAAGATACAGGATATCCAGAGAACCTACGGTGACCGCTTCTGTTATGAGGATTCTTCCGGCAGGCTTATAATCATTGACGCTGAAGGGTTCCTCAGCGTGAACGGCGAAAAGGCAGGCAGGATAATTTCGAATGAAGCCGACAAAGGAACCCTGGGGCGGACTTTTATCAGCCCGTGGTTTTTGAACGCTGAAGAGGATGATAAAGGCAGGCTCTGGATCTGGACGAGGTGGCATCCTGATTACACCAGGTTCAACAGCTGCATCATCTGCTATAGCAGCGGCAAGATAAATTTCATTAATATGGAAGATATCCTGGGCAAGGATAATATCCCGTCCTGTATCGCGTTCCTTGGAGGGGATAAAATCATCATAAGTTCCTTCAATTATTTACTGCCGGCCAAACATTACAGGATAACCGATGAAAACGGTGAAATTGACCTGAGAGGCGTTGCGGCCGATCCTCTGCTGAAATACAAATTGAATATTTATTCCTGTTTTGCGGAAGCTCCCGGGAAGACCTGGCTCATTGCCCGGCAGGAAAGGATGCCGGTTGGTTTGTGGCTCTTTGACGGTTCAGACCTTAAGAAGATTAAGGACGGTATCTTTAATGAATTTGTAATTGGCAGTTTCTATGACCAGAATAATCTTTTCCTGAAGGAATCCGGGGGAAATGTCTGGGTGGCGGCAAAAATAAACGGCGCTTTGCTTGTTACCGGGAAAGGCGCGGCTGAAGCAATTAACTGGACAAAAGGCCTCTCCCTGAGAAATGTAACGGGCATACACCGCGACGGAGAAGGAAATATTATCTTTGTGAACAACAGGGATACCTCGAAGGGCGAGAGCGACCTTGTGCAGATGCTTCCCGCTGGTTCTCTTGAAAAGCTTCTGGCAAAGAAAGCCGAAGAAAAGTACAAGCTGTTTATTTCCAGGGAAGATGTAATGTTCTCATCAGCAGGAGTTGCCTGGTGGGTAAAGGCCGGCGATGCAGGACTAGACCTGGTAAAATACGAGAACGGCGCGGAAACAAAGGTTCTGGGCCTGGAAGAGTACAGGCAGAAATATAAGGAAAAATACGCGCCCTCCGGCAGTTACAGGCTCTTATATTCGGGAATTGATTCGGCAGACCGCATCTGGCTGTATTACAGCGAGACAGTGTTGATCTATGACCCAAAGACCGGCGGTTTCAGCGATTTTAGCCTTGAGGATGCCTATCTTGACGCGCTGAATAAGAAAATCAGCGTGAAAATAAGCGATCCGAAGCACAGGGTTTATTTTACTCCGGACGGGAAGGTCATGTATACGGGCGAGGAGAAGTCCGTTGCCAGGGAAAACAGGCTAATTTGCTCCTTCAGGTTCATCGGCTGGTATAACGGAGTTGAATGGAAATACGCCTTGCCGGTAAAAGGAACCAAAAAGAACGAGCAATTCACCGGAAATTTTTTCCTAAACAAGGACGGCCTGCTTTCCATGAATACGGTATTTGACGATACGCTTCCGGCCTCAAGTTTTTCTTTCAGGGACGGTGACTGGAGAAGGAACGCCGATTATGAAGCGGATCCCGCGGAAGAAGCCACGGATAAGCTTATTGAGGAGATGGGGAAAAAGACGGGGATTGATAATATATTGAAAGCGTGCAGAATAGACGCGGACGCGACGGCGCTGGATACCGCCGGATACGGAGTGATATTTTATGCCGGCGGGAAAACGCTGAAATTAAAGGGCTTTCCAAAAAGTCCCTCCAATAACAGGGACCAGAATTTCCGCACTGCAATGGACAATAAGAGCAATATTTGGCTTGGCAGAAAGTCTTCCATAGAGAATGAATGGGTGATGTTCCCGCGCGATACTATCGAAAAAGAGGGGGAAGTCTTTACTCCCGGGGCGCAGGAGCAGGAAGGAAAAACGCGCGCTATAGCCGGGTCTCTCAACTCCTCCGTGATTAGCGAGAGTCAGGCGGCAAAGACCGCAGAGGGAACCTCGGGCTCTGTGGTTCCTGCTCCTAAAAACGCAAAGGTTTATCGCGGTGTTAAATTTGCCAAAAGAGCGACAAGCCAAGGCGTGGAACCGGCCGGAACTCTTGAAGCGGCTGAGACGGGCAACAGAGGTTTTGAGCCAATCCAGTCCGGTACAAAGACAAGCGGCGGCGCGGCGGAGGCGGAAAATGGAAAGGAAAAAACCGCTCCCAAGGTAAAGATATTTCGCGGTGTTAAATATGACGAAAGTGTGACAACGGAACCGGCCGGAACTCTTGAAGCGGCTGAGACGGGCAACAGAGGTTTTGAAACCGTCCCGTCCAAAGCGGAGATAACCGCCGGCGCCGGAGTTACGGCGAAAGGAACGGAAAAAAGTCCCGATGTCCCGCAGGGAGAAAACAAACAAGGAAGAGAGGGAGAAATTTTATCCTCCGAACATTGTTTTGACCTGCTTTCTTCGGAAGACGTGTTGAAACAAAAGAAAGGAGAGAAATACTTCCTGCTGCTCGGTCAGAAAGGAGCAGAGTACCTGCAGGAGAAGAAAAAGGCGGTTTCTGACGACAACTTGTTGTTCAGGATTGACGCGATATTATCAAAAATCAGCCGATAGGAGGCTTATTATATGAAAAAGATACTGTTTGCTTCGATGTTTGTTTTTGCCGCGTGCGCGCTGTCTTCGCAGGAGACTCAGCTCACTGTTTACAATCAGAATTTTGGGGTTGTAAAAGAAAAACTCTCCCTTGATTTGAAAAAAGGAGAAAACGATGTTCCCTTGAGCAATTTGGCCTCGCAGCTTGAGCCGGCCTCGGTAATACTCCGCGATACCGCAAACCCCGGCGCGCTGAAGATCCTTGAGCAAAACTTTGAGCCCGAGCCTTTAAGCCAGGGCAAGCTGCTTTCAAAATATGAAGGCAGAAATTTGGATTTCGAAATAATGGAATATGATGAAGCCGCAAAAGTGACTAAGAAAGTGATTAAGACCGCGAAAATACTTAGAAGCGGCAACAATACAAACACAAACGCATACAATCTTTACAACCAGCCCGCCTACTATGCAACTTCGGCCATAGTTGAGATGGAGGGCATTATTCGCTTCAGCCTGCCTGGAACGCCGCTCTTTAAGTCTCTCGGAGAGAAGGCCTTCATAAACCCGACCCTTTACTGGAAACTCTGGTCCGATGAAGGCGGAAAGAGAGAAGCGGAGCTTTCCTATATAACTGACGGCATCAGCTGGTCGGCGACCTATGACGTGCTGGCTCCGGAAAAAGGCGACGAGATGGATGTTGTCGGCTGGGTGAACATTGATAATCACTGCGGCAAGGATTTCGAGAATACCGGTCTCAAGCTTATGGCAGGGGACCCTAATAAATTAAAGGCTAACGCGAATATGAACAACGCGTACGGCGGCCGCGCGATGGCAATGGACGCCGTGGCGGCAAATTCGGTAACCCAGAAAGATTTTGACGAGTATCATATGTATAACCTTCCGCGGAGGGTGAACCTGCTGGACAGCGAGAAGAAGCAGATAGAGTTTATGCGGGTGGCAGGCGTAAAAGCAAAAAGACTTTATGTTTACGACGGTTTCAAGAAAGACGCCAGGTTCAACGGTTACGATAACTACTATATGCGGACCCAGCCTGATCTTGGGACGTCCTCAAACCGGGATGTCTGGACAATGATGGAGTTCAAGAACACAAAAGAGAATAATCTCGGGATGCCTCTTCCGAGAGGCGACGTGAAGGTTTACAGAAGAGACAGCGACGGCAGGAATGAATTTGTGGGGGAAGACAAGATTGACCACACCCCGGAGAACGAGACCGCGAGAATCTACCTGGGCAACGCTTTTGACCTTGTCGGCGAAAGAAAGAAAGCCAATTTCAAGATAGACAACAACAGAAGTTCCTGTGATGAGGATTTTTCAATCGTACTCAGGAACCACAAGAAAGAAAAGGTCGCCGTGAATGTCTTGGAGCATCTCTACCGCTCCTCGACCTGGGAAATAACCGAGAGTTCGGATATTTTCAAGAAGAACGATTCAAGCACGATTGAGTTTAGGGTTGAGGTGGAACCGGAGAAGGAAAGGACCGTAACTTATCACGTGAATTATACCTGGTAGGGTTTTCGCGCTTTACTTGGAGGCGGGTATGCAAAAAACATTTTCGATAAAAGAAGCGTTTGAGTCAGGGTTTGATCATCTGGGAAAAAATATCGGCGTATTTGCGGCGGTATTCGGCATCCTTTTCGCCTCCCAGTTTGTTTTTGGTTTTCTTGCCGGCGGCATCGGAATGCTTAAAGCCATACCGGCACTTGCCCTCCCTGCGCTCTTTCTGCGTCTCTCGGTTAACGCAGTCTCCTTTGTAATCTCCATGCTCCTGACCGCCGGCATGCTGAAAGTTGTCCTGCAGGTGCACGACGGAAAAAAACTGGAGCTTCAGGATGCGGTCAGAGAACTTTTCGTGAATCACAAGTACCTGGTCAACCTTGTACTCGCATCAATTCTGACAGGATTGATATTTCTTGGGCTTGCTCTGGCGTTCTTTGCCGTCCTGGTCCTAACCATGCTTGCCCCTTACCTAAGCTTGAATGTTCAAACCGCGTTTGGTTTGAAAGATTTCTTCGTTGGACTGCCGCATAATCCTTCGGTGCTTGCGGAGTTTATAGGAATCTCGCTGGTCTTCCTCGCGGTTTATATCTACCTGCTCACGAGGATTTCCTTCTATATGTATCTGGTGGTTGATAAGGATCTTGGGCCTGTTGAGTCAATAAAGAAGAGTTTTGAGATGACAACCGAAAATTTCTGGAAGCTCATAGGGTTTCAACTGGGATCGTTTGGAGTTATGATTTTGGGTCTTCTTTGCTGCTGCATCGGCATATTCGCGGCCATCCCTGTCTGCTGGGTTGCGCGCGCCCAAATTTACAGGAAGCTTTCGGCGGAAATCTCTCCTGTGCCTGCCGGGCAAAATCCGTAGAAGTCGTCTGAAGACGGCCCGGCTTGAATGGTCTAAAAGGCTCAAAAACACAACAAAAACAAGGAAAATCATGCTATTTCCCGTTTGACTTTCCCTGCCCTAAAGAGTATAATCATACCGTTTTCGTCCTGAAACAACTTGAAACCCTTTTTTTGGCTCAAAAGCGATAATATTCTAAATTCTTTTAGGAGGAAGGTTATGGCAAAGAAGATGGTGTATTTTTTTGGCGGAGGGAAGGCTGACGGCAATGAGAAGATGAAAAATCTGCTCGGCGGCAAAGGCGCGAACCTCGCGGAAATGGCAGGGCATCCGAAATTGAAGCTGCCGGTACCACCGGGTTTCACTTTCACCACGGAAGTCTGCACTTACTACTATGAAAATAAAAAGAAGTACCCGAAAGAACTTGACGGGCAGGTAATGAAGGCGCTTGCCGGCGTTGAAAAGATTATGGGCAAGAAACTCGGCGACCCTGTTAACCCGCTTCTTGTTTCAGTAAGATCCGGCGCAAGAAAGTCGATGCCGGGAATGATGGAAACCGTCCTTAACGTGGGGCTCACCAGCAAGACCATACCGGGAATGATTAAGCAGACCGGCGGCAATGAAAGATTTGTCTATGATGCCTACAGAAGGCTCATAATGATGTACTCCGATGTCGTTATGGAAAAAGCCGCGGGCATAGAGCCCAAGGACGACATGGGTATCAGGAAACAGCTTGAAAGATTGATGGATGTTATGAAGAAGAGCAAAGGCGTAAAACTGGACACCGAGCTTTCCGCGGAAGACCTCAGGAGCCTCTGCGATTCTTTCAAAAAGAAAGTCAAAGAAGTGCTCGGCAAGGAATTCCCCGACAATCACCTGGACCAGATGTGGGGCGGCGTCAGCGCAGTGTTCGCGTCCTGGAACGGCAAGAGAGCGGTATCCTACAGAAGGATAGAAAAGATTCCCGATGAATGGGGAACAGCGGTCAACGTTCAGGCGATGGTCTTCGGAAACATGGGTGAAGATTCCGCAACCGGCGTGGCCTTTACCAGGAATCCCGGCAACGGCGATCCCAGGTTCTACGGCGAGTACCTTGTCAACGCGCAGGGCGAAGATGTCGTCGCGGGCACCCGCACTCCGGCCCCGATCAATGAGGCCTCGCAGTCAGACCACAACAAAGACCTCGTAACCCTCGAGAAAGGTTTTCCGAAACTTTACAAGGAGCTCTTTAATATCCAGAAGCGCCTTGAGAAGCACTACAGGGACATGCAGGATATAGAGTTCACAATCGAGAAAGGCACTCTTTATATGCTTCAGTGCCGTATCGGAAAGAGGAACGGGCCGGCCGCGGTTAAGATGGCGACCGATATGTGGAAGGAAAAACTCATCACCACGGAAGAAGCGGTAATGAGAGTAACTCCCGAACAGCTTGATGAACTGCTCCATCCCATAGTAGACCCCAAAGCGGAGAAGAACAATAAGCCTCTCGCGAAGGGACTGCCTGCGGGACCGGGCGGCGCTTCCGGCATGATAGTGTTCAACTCCGTTGACGCTGTCGCTTGGGCGGAGAAGGGCAAGAAAGTTATCCTTGTCAGGGAAGAAACAAACCCTGAAGACATAGAAGGCATGAGGGCCGCGCAGGCCATCCTTACGGCAAGGGGCGGTATGACTTCTCACGCCGCGCTTGTTGCCAGGGGCTGGGGAAAGTGTTGCGTGGTCGGCTGTTCTGATCTTCACATTGACGCAGCAACAAAGACTATCAAGAAAGACGATGTAGTGCTGAAAGAAGGCGACTGGGTAACATTGAACGGCACCAAGGGCGCTGTCTATGTAGGGAATCTCCCCATGGTTGACGCTTCGGAAGAAGGCAGCGTGCTCGCTGACTTCCTCACTATCTGCGACAAGATCAGGACTCTGGGTGTCAGGACTAACGGCGAAACACCGTCAGATGCCAAGAAAGCCAGGTTCTTCGGCGCGGAAGGCATAGGTCTCTTCAGGATAGAGCACATGTTCTACGGCGAAGGATCCGATCAGGCGCTCTTTCTGCTTCGTAAGATGATTATGTCAAACACGCTAGAGGAAAGAAAGACCGCGCTTGCGGAACTTTATCCTTATATGAAGAGCGACATCAAGGGCACGCTTGACGCGATGGCCGGTTTCCCGGTTACCATCAGGCTCATTGATCCGCCGCTTCACGAGTTCGTGCCGCACGACGAGGCAAAACTCAAGGCGCTTGCAGGAAGCTTGAAGATTGACATGTCCAACCTTGCGAAGAGGGCGGATTCACTCAGGGAGAGCAACCCGATGATGGGCCACCGCGGTGTCCGCCTCGGAGTTACCTATCCTGAGATCACAGAAATGCAGGCAATGGCGATAATTGAATCAGCCGCCGAACTTATGGCCGAAGGGAAGAAAGTATTCCCGGAGATCATGATTCCGGTCGTCTGCACGGTCGCGGAAGTCAACGACCAGATAGCGCTCATCAAGAAGGTTCATGCTCAGATCAACAAGAAGTTCGGAAAGAAGGTGCCTCTCATGATCGGAACCATGATAGAGATCCCGAGAGCGGCGCTGGTAGCGGGCAAGATTGCCGAAACCGCGGAGTTCTTCTCCTTCGGAACGAACGATCTCACGCAGATGACCTTCGGTTTCTCGCGCGATGACATAGGCGGTTTCCTGCCGGCGTACCTTGAAAAGAAGATTCTGCCGGAAGACCCGTTCCAGAGCATTGATGTCGAGGGCGTGGGCGAGCTCATCAAGACCGGCATTGAGCGCGGAAGAAAGACCAACAAGAAGCTCAAGATCGGAATCTGCGGCGAACACGGAGGCGATCCTGCTTCCATCGCGTTCTGCTACAAAGCGGGAATGAACTATGTTTCCTGCTCGCCTTTCAGGGTCCCGATAGCAAGATTGGCGGCCGCAAGGGCGGTGGTAGAGGGGAAGAAGTAAATAATAAAGAGTTCTTAACGTTCATAACGTAAATGAATCAGATTGGGGGCAGTCCCGGAAGGGGCTGTCCCCGATTAACTAGGGGGGAAGATGAAAAAGGCCGCTATCGCAGCAATGATCCTTATGCTTGCAGTGGTATGTTCCGGGAAGGACAGAATAGGGCCATCCTGGCTTCTCACTATTCCGACCGCGGATATTATCCAGAAGGACCGCATGAATGTCGGACTTCTTCATCTTGACCTCGGAATCACTCCAAACCTGGAGGCCGGCCTGCACGGGATAAAATATTCCTTTCCCCAACAGGACGGCAGCGAACTGGGTTTCGGCGTTTCCCTGGTGACCGGCTTATATCCTTATGCCGTGCTTACCCAGGACTACAAGTTCGGACGGCTTACGCTTGGAGTTTCGGCTTTCCCCTACTTTGTTTTTGCCGGTCTGGAACAGGTTGTCGCCGAAAACATATGGCTCATAGCGGAGCTTCATAACGGTGTATCTGTTGGGCTTAGAACCAAGATAGGGTCTGAATGGTTCTTCGATCTCGGAGCAGGTGTTTCTACTTACGCCTACAAGAACCTCTTCTTTATTGATTACGGGGCGCCTGCCAATTATTCCTTCAATTTTCCGTCGAATTTTACCGGATTCATGGTGGTCTCCGTTTGCTATACCTTTGATATTTCGCAGGTTACGCTTCCACAGACCGGAGGACAGACTAAAGCGAAAGCATCCGAAAAGATTCTAACTCCCGAGCCGGCTAAAAGGTAAATCTCGCCGGGTAAGTTATTTGCTTGTGTTCCGTCGCGTCCTGCCTGTGCAATCTGCCATGATTATGCTATAATCCCTCAGAGTTCTCCGCCGGAGGCATCCTTGCAGCCGTACCATAAAACACAGGGCATAATACTTAAGACGAGGAAATACTCCGAGTCCTCCAAACTGTTGACTGTTTATACCAGGGAGTTTGGACGGGTTAACGCCCTCGCGAAGGGCGCAAGAAAGCTAAAGAGCAGATTCGGTTCTTCTCTCGAGGTTTTCACCGAAAGCAGGTTCCTCCTATATAAACAGCCAATGGCCGGCCTTTATGTGGTCAGCCAGTCACAGATATTATCGTCTCACGAGGGGCTCTATTCCGTCGCAGGGAAGTTCGCGGCAGCCTCGGTGATGGCTGATTTTCTTTACACGCATACTGTTCAGGGGGAGAAAAACGAGGAGCTCTATCAGTTCTTCAGGGGCTCGCTTAAGGCGCTGGAGCTCAGCGATTCGCCGCAGAATGTCCTGCTCTCCTTCATGCTTAAATACCTCTCCCTCGCGGGATACCAGCCGAATCTGAAGTCCTGCGCGTCCTGCGGCAAGCCGGACAGGTCGGCCTCAAAGAGCTATCGCGTAAGCGCGAAGCACGGTGGCATTCTTTGCGAAGCCTGTTCAAGAAAAGAGGGTGATTCGGTGGTAATCAGCGGATCCTCCCTTAAAGCTTTGTCCTACCTGCAAGAAAAGGGATATCATGTTATGTCAGGACTGAAACTGGAATCATGCTTGTCGGTCGAGATACGAAAAGTGATAAATAACTTTCTCGAGTATAACTATGAATATAGTCTTAAGAGTTTGAAAGTGATGGAGGAGATGGTTAAGTAAAAATAAAAAGTTTATAACGTTCATAAGCCGCACTTCGTGCGTCTTGTTCTGTAAGGAAGGATATAATTGATGCCAGACTACGTCTGGTATAGCAGAATAGGCCGCACTTCGTGCGTCTTGTTCTGTAAGGAAGGATATAATTGATGCCAGACTACGTCCGGCATAGCAGAATAGGCCGCACTTCGTGCGTCTTGTTCTGTAAGGAAGGATATAATTGATGCCAGACTACGTCCGGCATAGCAGAATAGGCCGCACTTCGTGCGTCTTGTTCTGTAAGGAAGGATATAATTGATGCCAGACTACGTCCGGCATAGCAGAATAGGCCGCACTTCGTGCGTCTTGTTCTGTAAGGAAGGATATAATTGATGCCAGACTACGTCTGGCATAGCAGAATAGGCCGCACTACGTGCGTCTTGTTCTGTAAGGTAAGATATCTTTCATGCCGGACTGCGTCCGGCATAGCAGAATAACGTTCTTAAGGTTTGTAACGTAAGGCAAGGGCGAAAAATAGGGTTTGAAGGCCGCACTTGATGGTCTTGTTCTTAAAGATCAAGTTCATAACGTTCGTAACGTTTGTAACGTTCTTAACGTTCATAACGTAAAGATAGAAAGCTGGAGAGGAAAAGGAGTGAAGATGAAGAAGGCGATTATACTATTATCGGGCGGGTTGGATTCGACAACTGCGCTTTTTTACGCCAGGGCAAAAGGATATAGGTGCTTTTGCGTAATCTTTGATTACGGGCAGAGGCACAAAAAGGAAATTAAGGCTGCAGTACGCCTTGCGAATCTTACGGGGAGCGGTTTCAATATTGTTAAGATAAAGCTTCCGTGGAGCAATAGCGCGCTAACCGACAGAAAAATTAGAGTTCCGGCAGGCAGGAAGCTTAAGGACATGAGCTCTGAAATACCAGTGACTTATGTGCCGGCCAGGAATACAATTTTCCTTAGTTTTGCGGCGTCTTATGCGGAATCAATAGGCGCGTCAAAGATATTTATCGGCGCGAACGCGCTGGATTATTCCGGCTATCCTGACTGCAGGCCTGAATATATACGAGCTTATGAGCAGATGATAAACCTCGGTACCAAGCGCGGGGTTGAAGGGAAACGATTGAAGATAGAAACGCCGCTTATCAGCATGACTAAGGCTGAAATAATTAGGCTTGGCACGAAACTGAGAGTTCCCTACGGGCTGACTTGGTCATGTTACTCGGGAGGGAAGTATCCCTGCGGGATTTGCGATTCTTGCAGGTTGAGGGAAAAAGGCTTTGCCGAATTCCTTGCGGCTACGCTGCCTTCCCGGAAGGGGAAAGATTGAAGTTCCTGATTACTGTGTTGAAGATTATTGCGCTTATTATTGCCGGTTCTTTTATCGCCGGTTTATATGGTATTTTGCATGACCAAATAACGTTTACAATAGCACCTGAATATTTTACTAAGTTTAAGTTCATTCAGTTCAGGCATATGATATTCCTTCATTGTTCTGACAGGTTTAATGTGTCAGTTATAGGATTCTTGGCAACTTACTGGGTTGGCACATTTGTCGCTTCTCTACTCGGTTTGGTGAATTTGATAATAGGCGCGGAAGAATTGTTCGCGAAGACGCTTAAAGCGTTTTTGATTGTTCTTCTCGTGACAGCCTGTTTTTGGGCTGCAGGTTACGCGGCCGGAAGAATAATAACGGCAAACTGTTCGACGGAGCAGATACTTGGCTGGGGCATATATTTTCCCCGCGGCATTAAGGATGTGAAAGGTTTTATGACCGTAGGATTTATACACAATTTTAGTTATCTCGGAGGCTTTGCGGGCATGATAGCCGGAAATATTTGGCTGGTCAGGAATAGAAAAAAGCAAAAGTAAATCTATGTAATCCGCGTGTTTTGCCTTTTTACGCGCCCTGCTATGATATTACAACTTCTCTCAGAAACTTCGCGTTCTCCTCCGGGATGGACACATTGATGAACATCCCAGACCCCAGCTCGAAACCTGCCGATTTTGTCAGTCTCGGAATTAGACTGAGATACCAGTGGAAGTAACTCGCGTCGCGGGCGTCGGTCGGCGCCGACCTGATCACATAATTGAAATCAGGGTCATTTAGACCGAAGTAAAACTTCCCGAGCGAAAGCCGCAATATCTTTGACAGGTCAACCAGTTCCGCATCGGTTATGCGCCCATAATTTGAAGAGTGTCTCTTCGGGTATATCCAGGTGTGAAAGGGAGTGAGAGCGGCGAAAGGCGTGAAACAAACGAAATGTTCTGTTTCCGCGATGATACGCGTGCCTTCCTTTAGTTCATCCCTAAGAATCTTGCAGTACAGGCATTCGTGATGGTCGTCATAGTAGGTTATGGCAATGTCAATTCGGTTTCTTACCTGGTGCGGCACGACAGGAGTCGCCACAATCTGCGAATGCGGGTGCTCCAGCGAAGTTCCCGCGGCCGAGCCGTGGTTCTTGAAGATTATGATATCATCTATCTCTTCATCCTGCTCCATGAAAAGATAGCGATTCTTGTATGCTCTAAGGATATCGGCTACTTCGCTTTCGCTCAGCAGGGCTGTTACGGCATTGTGTCTTGGCGTTTCAACTATTACTTCGTGGTATCCGTATCCGGTCATCTTTCTGAATATGCCGCTATCCGAGACAACAACCCCGGAACTCTTTGAAAGAGCCGCAAATTTATTGAGAACCGTCCTGACTTTCCATTCTCTTCCTATTCCGCCTATGCGGAAAGTTTCCGCCGGTGTCTTGTTTTCGCTGCCGGCGCAGAATACGCAGTCAGTTTTGGTCTCGGGGAGGGGCTTCTTTTGTTCTTTTGACCTGAATTCTTCGGGGCGTTTAGCTCGCTCTGTCGCTATTATTACCCATTCGCGGGTAGCCTCGTTCTGTCTCAGTTCGGGCATAATTCCAGCCTCCGTCGGCAAGAGGAATCCGCAGTTCAATGAAATATTACCCTTTTTTGCATTGAACTTCAACGCATTATTAAAATATAATTAAGGCAAGCTGTTCCGGAGGGAAAATGTCCAAAACACGAGTGCTCTTTTTGTTGCTGGTTTCGTCCACGCTGCTTTTCGCGCAGGAGTTGAAGAAGGAATATTATGACGATGAAAAAAGGCGCATAAGGGAAGAGTACACCCTGGTTGACGGCAAGAAAGACGGGTTGGATAAAAAGTATTTTGACGACGGGAAAATTGCCGCCGAAATACCATGCAAGGACGGGAAACCAGACGGGCTCTGCAAGTACTACTATGAACCGGGCGGGCTAAGATTCGAAAAGACCTTTAAGTCAGGAGTCCAGGAAGGTCCGGTCAAGGAATATGACGGAGCCGGAAAAGTAATCTCGGAAAAAGCTTATATAAAAGGCAAAGTCGAAGGTGAGAGCCGGATTTATTCCGGCGGAAAACTTCTGACGCAGGAAAACTTTAAGAACGGACTGAGGAACGGCTTGTCCGTTGATTATTATTCTGACGGAACCAAGCGCCAGGAAACGCCCTATGTATTTGGAAATATTCACGGGATCGAGAAGGAATACGATGCTAAAGGCAATGTCATTGCGGAAACGGAGTATAAAAAAGGGAAAAAACACGGTTCGTCGACATCCTATGTAAACGGGAAACCTTCAAGCGTTGCCGAATACAAGTCCGGGATCCTATCCGGGCTTAAGAGATTTGACGAGGACGGAAATGCCTGGATGGAAAAGGCGTACGGCGGCAAAGAAAAGAAAATCCCGTTTAAAACGCTTGTTGAGCCAGCGCTAAAAAAGCTCTCTGCCGCGGAGAGAAAAGAATATGAAGCCAAGCTTGCGTTGATTGAAATGCGGAAGTTAGCGAAGGCCTGTTCGAGCGAGATTCAGCAGGACGGGGCAAAGGGTTTCAAGAAAAAAATCCTCAAACTTTCCGGCGGGTCGATACCTTTCAATGTCATAGGCGACAGCAACGCGATTGTCGGTTCTTTCACGGGTAAGGGCGGGTGGTACTTGGACAGGTCCAGCGGTGACGTTTTCTTAAACCTGAAGGGAAGCGACAGCGCGGGTGTGGCATACTGCGACTATCCGGATACGGTTATTAGCGCGGAGAAGTAATCTCTGCTACTTCGGAAGGTCCAGCCTGTACAAAACAACATCTTTGCCGAGTGTTTCCATTACTTCGAATAAGCCGGCGGAAACAAGCTTTCCCGTGAGCGCGAGGCGGGCCGGGTGGACGATATCCTTTAGTTTGAGGCCCTTTTTTTCGACAAAGCCGCGAGTAAAAGCCTCCAGCGAGACCTTGTCAAACGCCATGTGCCGCAGTTCATGCTCGTATTCTCCCAGAAGCGCCAGCGTGGCCGCGTTCTTGAAAAACTTTTCGTAAGCGTCCTTGTCATATTCAATGTGGTCTGTAAAGAAGAACCCTGCATTTTCCACGATATCACTCAGCTTCTTTAGGCGTTCTTTTTCAAGTCTTATTACCGTAATAAGTTTCGACCCGTCAGGAGCCATGTTTTTGGCTTCAAGGTAGGGTTTCACAAGGGCTGCCAGCTCTTCATCGGACTTCTGCCTTATATAATAGCCGTTCAGCCATTCCAGTTTATTCATGTCAAAAACAGCCGGGCTCTTGTTGATATGTTCTACGGAAAATTTCTCGGTAAGGTCTTTCAGTGAATAAACCTGTTCATTGCTCCCATACGAACAGCCAAGCATAGCCAGGAAGTTGACGGTGGCTTCGGGCAGGTACCCGGCGCCGCTGTAATCGGTTACCGCCACCCCGCCGTCGCGTTTTGACATCTTTGCCTTGTCCGTGCCGATAATCAGCGGGATGTGCGCGAAGAGAGGTTCTTTGAACCCGAGCGCTTTATAAAGCTGCAGCTGGCGGGGCGTATTGCTGATATGATCCTCACCCCTTATGATGTGGGTGATATTCATCAGCGCGTCGTCAATGACAACGCAAAAATTGTAGGTCGGAACGCCGTCGCTTCTGGTAAGCACAAAATCATCCAGTTCCCTGTTGTCAAAGGTGATAGTTCCTCGTACCAGGTCATTTATGGCCGTTGTTCCGGGTTCTATGCGGAACCTAATGACATGCTCTCTGCCTTCAGCCTCCAGCGTTTTTATTTCTTCCGCGGAAAGACGGGAGCACTTGCCGTCGTATTTGTACGGCTTCTTCATGAGTTCGCATTTTCTGCGTTTCTCGTCAAGTTCCGCCTTGGTGCAGAAACACTTGTATACTTTGCCTCCGGCCTTGAGCTTCTCCAAATGTTCACTGTAGATGCCCATTCTTTCCGACTGCCTGTAAAACTCGTCCCAGTCCATCTTGAGCCATTTCAGGGACTGCAGGATATTTCCCTCATATTCTTTCTTTGAACGCGCGGTATCGGTGTCCTCAATACGCAGCACAAATTTCCCGCCGTGGTGTTTGGCGAAAAGGTAATTAAAAAGCGCCGTCCTGGCGCCTCCGATATGAAGGTTTCCCGTAGGGGAAGGGGCAAAGCGAACTCTAACGGACATAAACACTCCCTGAAGATGTGATTGCAACAATTGACAGCTAAAATAGGGTCAAGCACTAAATTCTAAGCCATAAATTCTAAACAAACAACAAACAAAGGAAAGACAAAAGATGCTTGATTTGAAATTGCTTTTTGCATTTTGTTTAGAATTTAGTTTTTAGTGCTTGCTTTTTGAGGCCTTGTCGTCTATCGATGCTTTAAATGCCTTCTCACATACCACACAATACCCAGCACTATCAATACTACTATCGCCGCGTCAAACTTATGCAGCAGCGCCTTGAGCATCTCAATCCTTTTCCCGCCTTCAACTCCGACCCATCCAAGCGCGCCGCACCAGATAAAAGAGCCCAGAAAAGTGTAAATGCAGAACTTGAGGAAAGGCGTTTTTGCCACGCCTGCCGGCAGGGAAATGAAGGTTCTGACCACCGGCAGGAGTCTGCTGATAAAAGAGGCAAAATCCCCGTATTTCGCGAAGAACCTGTCCGCAAGGTCCATATCATGCTTAGAAATAAGAACGTATTTGCCGTATTTCTCAAGAAGGGGGCGCCCGCCTTTCAACCCTATCCAGTAGGTTAATATGGAGCCGAGAAGGTTGCCAAATGCCCCTGCGAGCGATATGCCCAGCAGGGTGAACTTGCCTTCATTTACCAGGAATCCGCTGTAAGGCATTATAAGCTCGCTCGGAAGCGGTATGCAGGAGGATTCAATCGCCATAGCGATGACAATGCCCCAATAGTGCAGCGTGTCAATCAGGGGCCTTACTATGTTTGAGTCAAGCATTGTTAGTAAATGTTCTACCATTTATACCTTCTCCATCGGATCAAAGAGTCTCTTGTGCTCCATGAGCGCGAAGTTGTCAGTCATACTCGCTATGTAATCGCAAACCGCCTGCTCCTTTGTGGTATTGAGCTTGTGGTGCTTTTCCAGTACTTCGGGCGGGAGTATGCTGTAGATGCCCTTTTCCCTGTTCTCATCGAATCTTCCAAGGTAAGTGTTGAAGAGTTCTTCGAGGATGCGCTGGTGTTTGACTTCCATGCGGATTACCCGGTAGTGTTTATAAAGGTTTTGCGTCAGGAAGGCTTTGAGTTCGTTCTTTTTTTTGACTGTTTCTGTTGAAAATGCGACAGCGGGAGTCTTAAGTCTCCTGACATCTTCAACCGTCTTTATTTTATGTTCTGCGATGTTGGTTTCGGTCTGTTGTATCAGGTCCTTTGAAAGAACATCTATGATGTTTCTTACTATATGGTAGCGAAGGGAACTCTTGTCCATAGCGCTGCCCTTCTTATATATCTCGACGCAGATGGCAAGGTCCTTAAGTTTGTCAACCTCGACAAGGTTGGCTTTTATTCCGTCATCAAGGTCGTGGGAATTATAAGCAATTTCGTCGGCAAGGTTTACTACCTGGGCTTCAAGCGTGGGCTGACTATTGCCGGAGGCTGGTTTATCGAAATCGGTTCTGTGCTTGTCGATGCCTTCGCGGACTTCATAGGTAAGGTTCAGTCCCGTGAAACCGGGATAGCGTTCTTCAAGCAGCGTGACGATACGGAGGCTCTGACTGTTGTGCTCAAAGCCTTTTTGACCGTGCGCTTTCATGAGCTGGTCAAGCTTTTCTTCTCCGGAGTGTCCGAAAGGTGTGTGCCCGAGGTCGTGGGCAAGCGCAATGGCCTCGGTCAGGTCTTCGTTGAGCCGGAGGTTTCTGGCAAGAGTCCTTGCTATCTGTGAAACTTCCATCGTGTGCGTGAGACGGGTTCTGTAATAGTCTCCTTCGTGTACGACAAATACCTGTGTCTTATATTCGAGCCGCCTGAAAGCGCCGCAATGAACTATGCGGTCCCTGTCCCTTGAAAAGCAGGTGCGCAGTTCGTGCTCGTCATCCTTTGCGTCCCGGCCCTTGGTCTCCTTGCTCTTCATCGCATAGGAGGCAAGATTGGCTTTTTCTATGTCTTCGTATTGAATTCTTTTAAGCGACATGTTTTTCCGTCTTCCGGGATTTCGGCCATGATTTTAATGATATTTTAGGTTAATCCGGCCAAACCTAATATTAACATAAAAAAAAAGTGTTTTATACCTGAAATTATTAAGTTAAAATAGGCGCTGAAGTAATTGCGTGGAGGGAATTATGAAAAGATTTATAGGGTTATTGCTGGCGCTGGTCGTGTTTTTCGGCTGCGCCGAAGAAAGAAAATTTGTGAAGAATCCTCTTGATAACAGAGATGTTCTGCTTTGCCAGGCTGAGGATTACAGCCCTTTTGCCGGATTTTATAACAACATAGCTCAGGTTGACAGAATTGCTTTCCCGGGGTTCTTTGCCGGCGGCGGCGATGATTCTCCGGCCAATATAACAAAAATAATCGGCGGAGAGAACTTAAGCCGGGAGCTGAGAAAAGGCGACAGTGTTGTGGCTGTGGACGGGACTCCTGTAACCGGCCGGAAGCAGTTTAATGAGTTTGTTTTAGGATACAATCCGGACCAGACGGCAATATTTACATTCAGGAGGCTTAATAAGGAGTTCTCCCTGGCCGTCAGGCTAAACACTCTATATGCGCCGCTGCTTTTTTCGCAGATAGGAAACAGGTTGAACGGCGGCGGCAAGGTCAGCATAGCGGTGATTCCATCCGCGAATACTGCCGCGCAGAACTCTAATCTCAATGTTTCGGGGCTGATTGAGAACGATAAGAGCCTGATATCCTCCTCCTATGAAAAGATGCTACTGGGCGAATTCGGTAGTTTTGCCGGGTTTTCAATAATAGACAGGGACATGCTGGACAACATCATGAAAGAGGTTACCTTCCAGAAGTCCGGTTTTGTGGATGATCAGTCCATCGTTAAGATCGGCAAGATGACCGGAGCAACGCACCTGATGTTCGTGACGCTGAGCCGTTACGATGATGCCACGGCCTATGTTGAAAGGCTTGTGGAAGTAGAGTCGACAAGGGTGCTTTACAGCAACAATTATAAAATATTGAAGCCAAAAGTGGTTAGGAAAAAAACATACGAGGATGAAGGGGACGGCAGAAAAAGGGACAAAAAGGACGATAAGCCGGTGATAATTATAAACAACATCAATAATAACGGCGGCTTAAACAACACGACCATAATTAGCAAGTAGTCCTCCGGAGGCAGAATGGAGTCAGCAAAAATATTCTGGCAGAGCCAGTCAGGCAACACTTATGCCTGTGTTTTAAAGGCCAAAGAAGCTCTCGAAGGGGCAGGCTGCTCCGTTTCCCTCAGTCATATTCTGTCCGGAGCGCCTGATGCCGGAGGAGCGGACCTGCTGGTCTTTGCTTTCCCTGTCTATAACTTTAAGCCGGCCACAGCGATGGCGGAATTCATAGAAAAACTGCCGGCTTGCTCAAAAGAAACTCCGGCGCTCGCGCTCATAACCTGCACCGGGCTTATGGCGAATATCCCTTATCTTCTCAGAAAGAAATTAAAGCCGAAGAATATATTGCTCGCGGAGGCGGTAAAAATACCGGCTTCCGAGACCTACATACTGCTCCGCAAGTATTTCAAGGGCACCATGGAGCTTGATTCGCGTTTAAATGATACGGAGCTGGAAGGCGTCAAGAGTCAGATTGCCGGCATTCTGAACGGCGGGCTTAAAAAGAAGACGTATATTTTCAACCCCTTTTCGCTCTGGCACTGGCTCGGTAAAATGAGCCCGGAGGCGGCGCCGGGTAAACCTTTTCAAAAAAGAAGTTGGGATGAAGAGAAATGCACGCTCTGCGGAGATTGCTACGCCCTTTGTCCGTCGGGCTCGATTAAGCGCTCAAGCGATAAGCTGTCCGTAAATACAAGCACCTGCGTTGGCTGCTGCGGCTGTTTCAATATCTGTTCCACGGGCGCCTGGAAACTGGATAATTTTAGGCAAGAGTATTTTTTGAAGAACAGGCACACGGCAGAGCTGGTTAAAGCAATAAAGGCAAGCACTAAGCACTAAATTCTAAACAAAAAGCAAGATGCAAGAGCGAAAAAATAGCGATGGTGCTGAATTGTATCTATTTTGTTTTGTGTTTAGTATTTGCTCTATTGTCATTTTTCTTGTTTAGTATTTAGTGCTTAGAATTTAGTATTTGCATTAAGGAGGCCTTATGCCGTTCATAGATTGGCCGCTGAAAAAACTGAAAAGCTACAAGCCGAAACTCACCAGAGAAAAAGATTTTGAGTCTTTCTGGAAGAAGAACCACGCTGAATCAAAGAAACAGCCCTTGAAACCGGAATTCATAAAAATAGATTATCCCGTAAAAAGCCTGGATGTTTACAAGGTGTTCTTTGAAGGCTTTGGCGGCGGGCGCATCTGCGGGTGGTACTTGAGCCCGAAAGGAAGCGCGAAGAATCCGACTATTCTCTGTTTCCACGGCTACTCGGGAGGGAAAGGTTTTGTCTATGACTGGATAGGCTGGGCACTGCAGGGGTATACGATATTCTCGGTTGATACAAGAGGGCAGTTCGGGGAGAGCCAGGACCACGCTAAGTACCCGGCAGGCCATTTTATCGGCTGGATGACACAGGGAATACTTGATCCCGACACCTACTATTATACATATGCATTTATGGACGGCATAAGGGCGCTTGACCTGCTTGAGACCAGGAAGGAAGTTGACCCGAAACGCATCGGAGTGATGGGAGCAAGCCAGGGAGGCGGGCTTTCCATCGCGGCCGCGGCGCTGGCGGGAAAGAGGGTTAGAACAGTAATAACTGATGTGCCGTATCTTTGCCATTACAGGCGGGCCGTGGAAACTGCCACCGGGAATCCGTATCTTGAATTGAATAACTATATGAGGTTCAAGCCCGAAGACGAGGAGCTGATATTCAGGACGCTCAGCTACTTTGACGGAATGAATCTTGCTCCGATGATAACCGCTAAGACCATGGTTTCGGTGGGCCTTGCCGACGGCATCTGCCCTCCTTCGACCGTCTTTGCGGCGTACAATCATCTTAAGTGCAAAAAGGAGTTGATTGTCTTCACATACTGGGCGCACGAGGTGCTTGGGCCGCTGAATGAGAAAAGAGTGAAGTGGATGGCCGGGAACCTGTAGGCGAATTTTCCGGCTTATAATTAAGGAGAGCGCTTGAATAGCAGAGAACGTTTTATTAATTTAATGTCCTTTAAGCCTGTGGACCGCTTGCCTGTTGTAGAATGGGCCACTTGGTGGGACAAGACGCTTGAGCGCTGGAAAACGGAAGGGCTCCCGTCAGAGTTAAAAGATTCCTGGGAGATAAGAGAGTATCTCGGGCTGGATTCCTACCGGCAGGAATGGGTCAGTTTTCTCGCGAAAGATTTTCCGAGGCCGCTAAAGCATATCCACAACCTTGATGAATACAACAAGATATTGCCTTTCATGTTCCCGAAAGAGCCTGTTTTTGACCTGAAAACCGCCGAGAAATATGGAAATGAGCAGCGCCGGGGTGACTCGGTTGTGTGGCTGCAGCTTGACGGGTTTTTCTGGGGGCCGAGAAAAATGCTCGGAATAGAAGATCATCTTTGCGCCTTCTATGATAACTTTGAACTTATGAAACGGATAAATGAAGACCTGGTTGAATATAATCTCCGCGTTCTGGATGACTACTGCAAGTTTGCCGTTCCCGATTTCCTTGTTTTTGCCGAGGATATGTCCTACAATCACGGGCCGATGATTTCCAAAGAACTCTTTGATGAATTCCTTGCTCCCTACTACGGGAGAATAGTCCCTTTGGCAAGGAAGCGCGGAATAAAGGTCTTCGTGGATACGGACGGGCTGGTCCATGATCTTGTTCCCTGGTTTCTGGAGAGCGGTTTTGACGGTTTTCTGCCGCTTGAGCGCATGGCCGGCGTAGATATCAATCTCCTGAGGCAGAGGCATCCGAAGCTTCTTATGATAGGCGCGTTCGACAAGACCATTATGCACCTTGGCGAAGCGGCAATTAGAAAAGAGTTTGAAAGGATACTCCCCGTAATGAGGTCAGGCGGATATATTCCGTCTGTTGATCATCAGACGCCTCCGGGCGTCAGCCTGGCTGATTATAAGTTGTATCTGCGCTTGCTGAAAGAATATGCTTCGGTCCGGGGATAGGTTCCAAAAGGAGGCAGTTTGAACTCAAAAGAACGCGTTTTAACGGCATTTGCAAGCGGAGTTCCGGACAGAGTGCCTGTGAATTATGAGGCTAATCCAGGGATTGATAAAAGGCTGAAAGAACATTTTAAACTCAAGGCTGATGATGGGGAAGGATTGCTTCAGGCGCTTGGAGTGGATTTTAGGGGCGTTTGGTCAGATTACAAAGGGCCAAAATTGCATAAGGATTTCCCCGAACGGGGCGTGGTTTCCGACAACCGCGGGGTAAGGCGCCGCTGGGTGCAGAATGAAAGCGGAGGCTACTGGGATTATTGCGAGTTCCCTCTCAAAGACGCTACCGAGCAGGAAGTGGCCGAGTGGCCCCTCCCCGATCCTGACAACTTTGATTATTCCGGAGTAAAAGAGAAATGCGCTAAACTAAAAGAGTATGCGGTAGGCATCGGGGGCCCCGGGTTCGGAGATATTATCAATACAAACGGGATGCTGCGCGGTATGGAGCAGACTTTAATAGACTTTATGACGGATGAGCCCGCGGGACTGCTCCTGGCAAAAAGAAGAGTTGACGGCGAGCTTGAGATAGTGCGCCGGATGATAGAGGCGTCAAAAGGCGGGATTGATTTTGTCTGGATGGGGGAGGACCTTGGAACCCAAATTGCGCCGATGATAAGTTTGGAACTCTACCGCAGGAATATAAAACCTCTGCACAAGAGGCTCGTGGATATGGCAAAGGGCTATAGCCTCCCGGTCATGGTGCATACGTGCGGTTCCTCAAGCTGGGCGTACGAGGATTTTATTGAAATGGGCGTTAAGGTGGTTGATACCCTCCAGCCGGAAGCGGCCAATATGTCGCCGGAGTACCTGAAAAAGAAATTTGGAGGCAGGCTTGCGTTTCACGGCTGTATCAGCACCGCCGGCCCGGTCTCGTTCGGCACGGCGGAACAAACCATAGAATACTGCCGGCATACGCTTGAGGTCATGATGCCCGGCGGCGGATACTGTTTTGCTCCTACCCACCAGTTGCAGGATAATTCTCCCACGGAGAATGTTCTGGCAATGTATGATACGGCAAGGAAATACGGAAAATACTGAGAGGGCGGCTATTCAGGGCCGTTTAAAGACCAGAATTGCAAAAAAGGATACTTGTGAAAAATTTCGTTAGCTCCGACAGGATCACGGTAAAAACCAAATCCATAAAGCAGGAAAAACGCCGGCCCGAACATTTCGTGAAGCTCGAAAACGGGAATTGGTTCATTGATTTCGGCAGGGCGTATTTTGCGGGGCTTGAACTTGAGTTCAAAACTCCTGAAGCCGGAAGGATTATTACGGTTCATTTGGGCGAAGCTCTCTTAACAGGCGGAGGGGTGAACAGAAGCCCCGGCGCAAGCATCAGGTATCAAAGATCCGAACTCACGCTGAAGGAAGGGCAGCTGCTTTATACCGTTCCCCTTCCGGAGCGCGACGCCAGGCTTATGCCGGACAATGTGGGGCCGGTCATGCCTTTTCGCTACGTTGAAGTTGAGAACGCTCCTGAACTAAGGCCTGAAGACATCCGCCAGGTTGCCGCTTACTATCCGTTCGATGAAAATGCCGCCTCCTTCACCTGCTCCGACGGCAGAATAAACGCTGTTTGGGAAATGTGCAGGCACACAATGAAGGCAACCAGTTTCTGCGGAATATTTGTTGACGGAGACAGGGAGAGGCTGCCTTATGAGGCGGATGCGTATATAAATCAACTGGGGTGGTACTGCTGCGCCGGTGATACCACGCTTCCGCGTTACACGCACGAATCCCTGATACTCCGCGCCTGCTGGCCCACCGAATGGATAATGTTCTCTGTGCTTATGGCCTGGGAAGATTATCTGCATACCGGTGAGCTTTCAAGCGTCAGGGAGTTTTACCCGGACTTAAAAGCCAAGACTCTTTACGCTCTGCGCCGCGCGGACGGGCTAATCAGCACCGTTGAGCCGGCAATGCCCAAAGAAGTGGAGAAGGCAGTTCATTATGACAGCGCCGGGTGGGGAAATGTGATACACGACATTGTTGACTGGCCTGCCGGGGAGCGCGACGGGCATGAGATGAAGCCCGTGAATACCGTGGTAAACGCCTTTCATTGCAGGGCGCTTGAGCTTATGTCAAAACTTGCCAAAGCGCTGAAAGAGGTTGAAGACGAGCTTCTCTTCAAAGCGGCCTTTGAAACGGCCGCGAAAAGCCTCAATGAAAAGCTTTTTGACAAGAATAGCGGGTTGTATGTTGACGGCGAGGGAAGCGCTCACAGTTCCCTGCATTCGAATATGTTTCCTCTCGTTTTCGGGTTGGTGCCGGAGGAGCGCAGGAAAAAGGTAACCGAGTTCATCTCAAGCCGCGGGATGGCCTGCAGCGTTTACGGCGCGCAGTTCCTGATGGAAGCGCTGTTTGACAACGGGAAGGCGGGGCAGGCAATGTCGCTGATGACCGCCGATGCCGACAGAAGCTGGACGCATATGATAGAAAGGGTGGGGACGACCATTGCCCTTGAAGCCTGGGACAATAAGTACAAGCCCAACCAGGACTGGAATCACGCCTGGGGCGCGGCTCCCGCGAATATTCTGCCGCGAAAAATCCTTGGAATTGAACCCCTGGAGCCGGGCTTTCGGAAAATACTGATTTGGCCACGGCCGGGAGAACTAAAGCGCGCGGCAGGGAAAATTCCAACAATACTCGGGACGGTCGGTGTGGACTATGCGGTCACCGGGAATAAGACAAGAATATCCGTTGAAATTCCTTCGTGCGCTACCGCCCGTGTGCTTATTCCGCATTGCGGGGCAGTGACTCTTGACGACACGCCTGCGGCATTATCCCGGGACGGCGCGGGCGCTTATATTGACCCGGTTATTTCCGGCAGGCATATTATAACTTTCGAATAATATTCCGGTTATCCGGGAAAGGCGGTAGAATAAATATATGGAAAAATTCTTGCTGGTGGCGGCTGGCGGCGCGGCCGGGTCAATGCTCCGGTATTTCATATCGTCGCTTGACATAAAGTACTCCAGGGGCGTTTTCCCGCTGAGCACATTCCTGGTCAATGTTTCCGGCTCACTTGTCATAGGCTTCCTCTGGGCGATGTTTGAAAAGCTCAACTTCACTCCCAACCTTCGCGTATTTGTTTTTGTCGGAATTCTTGGCGGATACACGACCTTCTCGTCGTTCGCTTTAGAAAATCTGAACCTCATTCGCGACGGAGAGTACAGGATAGCTGTTGCGTATATGCTTTTGTCAAACATTATTGGCGTCGGGCTGGCTATCGCCGGATTTCTCGGCGGCAGATATCTCTCGAGGTAGGAGGCAACAATGAAACTGCCTGAAGAAGGTTCGCTGCTTCGAATATTCATCGGAGAATCGGACAGCTATAAAGGGAAAGCTCTTTATGAACAGATAGTCCTCAAGGCGAGAGAACTCAACCTCGCCGGCGCCACGGTTTTGAGAGGAATAATGGGCTACGGCGCGAGCAGCCGGATGCATTCCGCAAAACTCCTTAAGCTTTCCGAGGATCTTCCGGTGGTTGTCGAGATAGTTGACACCGAAGATAACCTCAACAGAATTATCCCTTTCCTTGATGAGGCGGTATCGGAAGGCCTGATAACGAGGGAGAAGGTAAAGGTTGTGAAATACAGGCACGCAGAAAGATAGCAGTATCTGCGCAAAATAGCGACAAACTGCTCTACAAAAGACAATAAAGGGCGTAATGAGACTGGCAATGCCGGTGCTGATGTGCAAATAGCCGCAAATCTGCTTGACAAGCGTATTGAATATTGATACAATTCATTGAAAGGGTTCCGGCAAGAATGGCCTTGCCGCTGCCTTCCCGATGAAAGGGAAAGAAATAAGACTTTGGCGTCTTGGGGTTTAACCCGGGACGCTTTTTTTTTGGAGGAAAATATGAACACAGGAGATACGGCTTTTGTACTTGCTTCTGCGGGGCTCGTGATGCTGATGACCCCGGGGCTGGCGTTCTTCTACGGAGGAATGGTCAGAAGGAAGAACATCCTGGGAGTGCTGATGCAGTGCTTCATTATTCTCTGCGTGCTCAGCTTACAGTGGGTGCTCTTCGGTTACAGCCTTGCATTTTCGAAGGGCAACGGATTCATAGGCGGCCTGCAGTGGGCTTTTCTAAACGGGGTCGGCCTTGAACCCAACGCGGATTACGCGGCGACCATCCCGCATCAGGCCTTTATGATCTACCAGGGAATGTTCGCTATTATCACTCCGGCGCTAATTATCGGCGCTTTCGCGGAGAGAATGAAGTTCTCGGCGTTCCTGATATTTTCTCTCGCCTGGGCCTTCTTTATTTACGATCCTGTCGCGCACTGGGTCTGGGGGACCGGCGGGTGGCTCCGTGAAATGGGCGCGCTTGATTTCGCAGGAGGCACGGTGGTTCACATAAATGCCGGCGTGGCGGCGCTGGTAACCGCGGTGATGCTGGGCAAGCGAAGAAATATCAATCACGCGGTCCCGCCGCATAATCTTCCCCTGACCGTGATGGGCGCGGCTCTGCTCTGGTTCGGGTGGTTCGGTTTTAACGCCGGAAGCGCGCTTGCGGCGAACGGGACAGCCGTGAACGCGTTTGTAGTAACCAACACGGCCGCGGCTGCCGGCGGCCTCACCTGGGCTCTCATTGACTGGTTCCATGTAGGCAAGCCGACAATGTTCGGAACGGTGACGGGAGCCGTCGGCGGGTTAGTCGCAATAACCCCGGCGGCAGGATTTGTCGGGGTTATTCCGGCAATCTTTATCGGTGTCGGCGTTTCCGTTATCTGTTTCTTTGCCGTCAGCTGGCTTAAACCCAAATTCGGCTATGACGATTCTCTTGACGCTTTCGGCGTGCACGGTATCGGAGGAATGTGGGGGGCTCTGGCCACGGGGCTTTTTGCTTCAACGGCCATAAATGCCGGCGGGAAGAACGGGCTGTTCTTCGGGAATCCGAAACAACTTCTGGTTCAGCTCGTTGCCGTTGCGGTTACAGCGGTATACACTCTTGTTGGCTCGTTCATACTGCTTAAATTGATTGATAAGACTGTCGGTTTGAGGGTTACGGAAAAGGACGAGCTGATGGGGCTGGATTTGACGCAGCACAAGGAATCAGCGTATACGGTTTTAGAGTAACCGATAAACACCCTCCCCTTCAACATAAGGGGAGGGACGGGGAGGGGATAATCCCCTCTCTAACTCTCCCCTTATCATTAAGGGGAGAGAAATATAAGGTAAGGAGGGTTTATGAAACTGGTTATTGCGATTATACAGCCGCACAAACTTGAAGCGGTAAAGGCGGAACTATATAAGGAAGAAGTAAATCTGCTGACGGTGAGCGAAGTACTCGGGCACGGCAGGCAGAAAGGTGTCGCCGAAGTTTACAGGGGGATTAAGGAAACTGGCAACCTATTGAGAAAGATACGCCTGGAAATCGCTGTGAACGACAGCTTTCTGGAAAGAACAATTGAAGCCATAACGCGCGGGGCAAGAACCGGAGAGACAGGTGACGGGAAAATATTTGTGCTTGATCTGAACGATTGCATCAGGATTCGGACGGGAGAGCACGGCGGGGAAGCGATTGGGTAATTGGAGGGTTGGAGGGTCGGATGTTTGGATGCCCGGCAAAGAATTTGTTAAATGTATGTGTCGTTTACATTGATTTTGTTCGATGAACCCAATACAATACCGTAATGACACCCAGGGAACAGGTTGAAAGGGTTTTGCGAGGCGGAAAAGCCGAATATGTGCCGTTTACAGTCTATGAAAACAAGACGACTCCGTGCGACGCCGAAAGATGGCTGAGAAATAACGGTATGTGCGTGGTTTACCGCGTAGATTCGCTAAAGACGGCAAGCCCGAATGTGAAAGTAAGAATCTCGGAATTTGAAGAATATGGCACAAGAAAGATGCTTGTCGAGTACGAGACTCCTGCCGGGAAGCTTACCAAAAAATCGCAATACCAGGTCCTTGATACGGCTACCGGGGCTTTGTGGCATGAAGATGAGAAACTCTGGAAGAGCAAGGAAGATTACAAGTCCATTGCGGCCCTTATAAGAGACAGAGAGTATGCTCCCGCCTATGATGCAGTAATAAAAAAACAGAAGTTCCTTGGTGACGGATTTATTGTTAGGGACGGCTGCTCCTGCGACCCCATCCACGAGCTAATGATAACTTATATGGGAATTGAGAACTTTATTATGGAATGGAACGATAACCGGGATGAAGTCTTAAAGTTGTATGGCCTGCTTGTTGAAGACGGAAGAAAAAGGTATAAGCTTGCGGCAGGTTCTCCGACGGTGATGACGAATGTCGGCGGTAATATTGTTTTTGACCTTCTTGGACCCGAGATAGTGGAGAAATACATGCTGCCGAACTTCCTCGAGGCCAAGGAAGAATTCAAGAAAACCGGAAAACTTATGGGCGCGCACATGGACGCGAACAACAAACTGTTGATTGATTTTATATCGCGTTCCGGTCTGGATGTCGTCGAGGCCTTCACGCCGTCGCCCGGAACCGATATGACCCTAAGGGAAGGTTTTGACGCCTGGCCCGATAAGATAATATGGGCAAACTTCCCCTCGGCCGTGCATCTTAGGCCTGACAATGAAGTAGAATCTACGGCAGAACGGCTCCTCGCCGAGGCGGGCGCGGATAAGGGGCGCCTTATCATGGGTATTACCGAGGATGTTCCAAACGGCAGATGGCCCGCAACCTTCAGGGTAATACTTGAGGCCTGCAGAAAATACGGAAAGATAGTTTAGTCCACGAGGGAGCATGTCCGGTAAAATACTAATCCTTGAACACAACTCGAGTGAAGGCCCGGGGCTAATTGCAGATTATTTTTCAGGCAGATACGACCTTTTGACGATAAAGCTCTGGGACAAAGATCCCCTCCCGGCGGCCTTCGATAATATCGCGGCCATTGTTGCCATGGGCGGCCCGATGAATGTTTATGAAGAAGAAAAGTATCCCTTCCTGAAAGCGGAAAATGAATTCATTAAGGAAGTTGTTGCGAGCGGGATTCCGTATCTTGGGGTCTGTCTCGGAGCCCAGCTGCTCGCCAAGGCGTGCGGCGCGGCGGTTAAGAAGAACAGAGTGAAGGAAGTCGGCTGGTCCGAGGTTTCTGGGACTCCGGAAGGAAGGCAGGATAAAATATTTTCCCTGTTGCCCGCGAAATTCACCGTATTTCAGTGGCACGAAGATACTTTTGAAATACCAGGAAACTCCACCCGCCTCGCATTTTCCGGCGATTGCGACAACCAGGCATTTGTCGCGGGAGAAAAGGCGTATGGTCTCCAATTCCACGTGGAAGCAACGGAAAGCATGGTAAGGGAGTGGTTTGGCAATGAAAATGATGCGGCTTCAAGAGAGATCCTCTCCAAAAACAGCGTTAATTCCGCAAAAACCCTGCATTCTGCGAAAACCATTCTGGGGGCATTCGAAAAACTCTTCTGTTGACCTGTTTTTCATTGAATCAACCCGTTCTGCCTGTTAAAATATTTTACATTATCATGGAGGGCGACATGAAAAAAACTATTCTTTTCCTTCTGGTGTTCCTGCTTGCCGTTTCAGGGTTTTCCGCAAAAAGAAGGATTGCGGTGATGGACCTTGAAGATAAAGCGCAGGGACAGCACGGCGGCTGGCGCAGTGTCGGCGGCGGAATGGCTGACGCCATTTCAACAGGGCTCGTGAAATCAGGGAAGTTCAACGTCATAGAAAGGTCAAAGCTCGCGAAAATAATGGAAGAGCAGAAGCTCGGCGCTTCAGGCGCTGTTACCGCCCAGTCCGCCGCAAAAATAGGCCAGCTGCTCGGCGTTCAATATATGGTGATGGGCAGCGTTACCGAGTTTGGGGTTAAGGAAAGCAAGCTGGGAGTCGGCGGCCTCGGCGGGCTCATCGGAATCGGCGGAGGGATAGACACCAGGACCAACACGGCAAGAGTCGCGATGGATGTCAGAATGATAGACACGAGCACCGGAGAGATAATCCTTGCCGAGAAGGGCGAGGGAGAGGAATCAAGCACGGGAGTTTCGGTAAATCTTTCTGTCGCTCCGAGCGTTGATTTCGGGAAAGACGGTTTTGACGAAACTGTAATTGGCAAGGCGGTCAGGAAGGCTATAGAGCACATAACCGAGGTTTTCGCGCAGGCGGAAGCAAAGATGCCGTGGTCGGCGAAGATTATTAAGGTTGACGGCAGGCAGATTTGGCTGAACTCGGGAGAGGAAGACGGAACGGCCGCCGGAAAAGAGATAGCCATTTTTAAGAAAGGTGAAGACCTTGTGGACCCGGACACCGGAGTGTCGCTCGGCTCTTCTGATACTAAGCTCGGAACCTGCAAGATCACCAAGGTTGATAAAAAGTTCTCAATTGCGGAAACAACAGTTACGGGAGTAACGAAAGACAATTATTTAAAAGAAGAAAAATAACCGCGCGCCAAATCGAAGAAACCGTTTTGGAGGCATTTTGATATCAGAAATATTTCGCTGAGTATCAGGGGGGAAGGCAACCGGCCTTCCCCTCTTTTTTTTCCGGAATTCAAAGACAGCGCGGAGGCGAAATGACGGCAGGCAAAAAGGCTTTGATGGTTTGGGGCGGGTGGGACGGGCACGAGCCGAAAAAATGTGTTGAGGTTTTCGCCCCTTTCCTGGAAGAAAAAGGTTTTGAAGTTATAATCTCCGATACCCTGGATGTTTTTCTGCAAACGGAATTGATGGGCGGGCTGGACCTGATAGTTCCTGCCTGGACCTTGGGCAAGATTACCGGAGAACAGGCAAAAAGCCTGCTGGAAGCGGTAAAAAGCGGAACTGGAATAGCCGGCTGGCATGGCGGGATGTGCGACGCTTTCAGGGAAAACACCGAATATCAGTTTATGACAGGCGGGCAATGGGTCGCTCATCCGGGCGGCGTGATAGATTATACTGTCAACATCATAAACCATAAAGACCCCATCACCGCGGGCCTTTCTGACTTTAAGATAACCTCCGAGCAGTATTATCTGCATACCGACCCGGGCAATGAAGTCCTGGCGACAACTGTTTTTGACGACAGGTTTGACCCGTGGATAAAGGGCACGGTAATGCCCGTGGTATGGAAAAGAAAGTACGGCGCCGGAAGGGTTTTTTATTCCTCCCTTGGTCACGTGGCGAAGGATTTTGACGTGCCGGAGGCAAGGGAAATAGTCAAGCGCGGGATGCTATGGGCGAGTAAATGCGATTGCTGATTGCTTATTCGGAGGGGATGTGGAGAAAATAAAAGTAGGGATAGTGGGGTGCGGGAACATAAGCGGCATATATTTTCAGAACCTGCTTAAGTTTAATAATGTCGAGGTTGCTGCCTGCGCGGATATGCTTCCCGCTGCCGCGGAAGCAAAGGGAAAGGAGTACAGGGTAAGAGCCGTAAGCGTCAAGGAATTGCTTGCGGACAGAGAAATAAAAATAGTCGTAAACTTGACAATACCAAAAGCCCATGCCGAAGTTGCCCTTGCCGCTCTTGACGCCGGGAAGAACGTCCACAATGAAAAGCCGCTGACGATAGAGCGCAAAGACGCGCGGAAGATTCTGAAGCTCGCGAAAGCGAAAAGACTGCTTGTCGGCTGCGCTCCGGATACTTTCCTGGGCGGCTCGCATCAGGCCTGCAGAAAAATTATGGATGACGGTTTGATAGGAGCTCCCGTGGCCGCGACCGCGTTTATGATGGGCCACGGCCATGAGAACTGGCACCCGGCCCCCGAATTCTATTACAAAGTCGGCGGCGGCCCGATGCTTGATATGGGCCCTTACTATGTGACGGCGCTGGTCAATATGCTCGGGCCGGTGAAAAGAGTCAGCGGCTCCTCGCGCATAACCTTTGAACACCGGATCATCACAAGCGAGCCGAAGAAGGGGGCAAGGATAAAAGTTGAGACTCCGACGCATATTGCCGGGACAATGGATTTCGCGAACGGCGCGATAGGCACAGTCATAATGAGTTTTGATGTCTGGGCGCATACTCTTCCCTGCATAGAAATACACGGAACGAAAGGTTCTATGCAGGTGCCGGATCCAAACGGGTTTGGCGGGGAAGTCAGGATAAAGCTCGCTGGTGACAAGGATTGGAAGGAAATGCCTGCCGGGTTCGGCTACCTGATGAACAGCCGGGGGGTCGGCCCTGCCGATATGGCGCAGGCCCTGCTTGAAGGCAGAAAGAACAGGTGCAGCGGAGAGCTCGCGTATCATGTGCTGGATGTGATGCACTCTTTTATGGATTCTTCGGCGGCGGGCAGGCATATCATATTGAAGAGCAAATGCGAAAAGCCGGAGCCGTTTCCCGAAGGGATGGAAGATTACAGGATGGAGTAAGAGCAAAATGCAAAAACTAAGCACTAAATTCTAAATTCGAAGTCCGCCTGAAGAAACTTCAGGCGAAATCTCGCCTGTTTGCTTGCAAACAGGCGGACAAGAAATTAGAAATTCAAAAAAAACTAAAGGCTCAAAGCGGAGGATTTGCCGAACGCTAAAAGTTTTCTGACTTTATCCTCTGATTTTGACTCCGAGTAGATGCGGAGTACCGGTTCGGTGCCGGAGCCGCGGAGCAATAACCAGCTTAAATCCTCAAAGATGAACTTTGTCCCGTCAAAACGCGTTATTTCTTTAACTTTCATTCCGGCTATCTTCTCAAATGAAGCCGTGTCAAGGAATTTGAATATTTTATCCCTCTTTTCCGGTGAATACCGTATGTCCACCCTGTCGTAACAGAATTTCCCGTAGCGTTTTTCCACATCCCGCAGCAATTGCCGGATGGTCTTGCCGGACTGAGCCATCATCTCCAGCATCAAAAGGCCCATCAGAACTCCGTCGCGCTCCGGAATATATCCTTTTACTCCGATGCCGCCGCTCTCCTCGCCGCCTATCAGAATGTCTTCTTTCAGCATCAGGTCGGCGATGTACTTGAAGCCTATAGGCGTTTTGTGCACTTTCAACCCGTAATCTTTTGCTATGATTTCCACGGCTGAGGACACCGAATTGGTTTGCACCACATCCCCGCGAAGTTTCTTGTTGTCCAGCAGGTGAAGCATAAGCAGGGGGATGATGAACTGGGTGGAATAAAAAACGCCTTTGTCGTCCATAACTGCCACCCGGTCGCCGTCTCCGTCAGCAATCAATCCCACATCGGCGTGAACCCGCTTGATTTCATTTTTTAAATCAGTAAGGTTATGATTCAGCGGTTCCGGGCTGACCCCGCCGAACAAGACATCGCGGTAATGGTGGATCGGGAAAAGCTTCAGGTTGGAACCTTTAAGTATGCTCAGCAGATATCCCTGAGAGGAACCCCAGAGAGGTTCGATCACCACTTTAAACTTTGATTTCTTTATTGTCTTTAAGTCAACGAATGAACTTACCTTTTTCAGGTAGGAGCCTTCGAGATTATCCGTCCCTATCTTGTCTGAGTTCTTGGGCGCGTTCTTCCCAAGCAGAGATTCTATGGCTTTGGTCTCTGAAGGCGAGATAGCGGCGCCGAGCTTTGATTTTACCTTGAACCCGTTATACTCAGGGGGGTTATGGCTCGCGGTTATCATTATTCCGGCAAGCGCCTGTCTGTCGACAACTGCCCAGGAGACTACCGGCGTGGAGACTGCCCTCTTTGAGAGCGTGACTGAGAATCCGTTGCCTGCCAGAACCTTCGCGGAAATTTCAGCGTATTTCTCGGACATATAGCGCATATCATAGCCGACTATGATGTTCTTATTCTTGTGTTTCAGTGTTTTGAAATAATCCGCCGCTGCCTGCGCGACTATTCTTACATTGGCAAAAGTGAAATTCTCCGAGATTACCCCGCGCCACCCGTCAGTTCCGAATTTTATCTCGTTCATTTTGCTCCTTGCGGGGGGACAGATGCCCCTTATTGCTATATCCTATTATCCACCCGCCTCTGCCTTCTTCTGTCTATCGAAGTCAGTATCTTCTTGCGGATGCGTATATTGGAAGGGGTTATATCAACCAGTTCGTCAGGGCCGACATATTCAAGCGCGAAATCCAGCGTTACCTGTATCGGCGGAACCAGGACCACAGGGTCCGATGCGCCGACAGAACGCTGGTTTGATTTGTGCTTAATTTTACAGGCGTTTATCTCGAGGTCAGAGTCTAAAGAGTGTTTTCCGACGACCATTCCCTCGTATACCGGAACTCCCGCGCCGATGAAGAGCACGCCGCGGTCCTGGCAGTTATCAAGCCCGTAAGGATTTGAGAGTCCGGGCTCGTTGCAGATGAGAGATCCGTGGGCGTTATCGCGCAGATCTATTTCGTGCACCGGTTTGTAAGAGTTGAAAAGGTTGTTGATAATAACCGTGCCGCGCGTTCGCGTCATCAAAAGGTTCTTTAGCCCCAAAAGGCCGCGTGTCGGTATCAGGTATTCCGCGTGAACATCGCCGCTCTGAGTTGCGTCAAGGTGGCGCATTTCTCCCCCGCGCTTGCCGAGCTCCTCGATTACAATGCCCTGGTAATCCTTGGGAACATCTATGAAGATGTTTTCGTAGGGTTCGAGCGTAACGCCATCTTTTTCGTGGTAGATTACCTGGGGCTGACCCACTTCCAGGCAGAAGCCTTCGCGCCTCATCGTCTCAATCAGTACCGCAAGGTGAAGCTCACCGCGCCCTGAGACGAGAAATGTGTCGGTGCCGTCATCAAGCCCGTCAACTTTAAGCGCGACATTTGTCTCAAGTTCTTTCACCAGCCGGTCGCGTATATGCCTTGAGGTGAGAAATTTCCCTTCTTTGCCGGCGCCCGGGGCGGAGTTAACCCCGAAAGTCATCTTGATGGTCGGAGGCTCTATCTCGACTGGCGGGAGGGCCTTCGGGTTTTCGGGGTCTGTTACCGTATCGCCTATATGGATGTCTTCAAACCCGCCTATGGCCGCTATATCTCCGGCAACTGCTTCTTGCACATCTATTTGCTTTAACCCTTCATACATTTGCAGGCTGGTAATCTTCGCGGTTGTTTTTGTTCCGTCAGCTTTAATGAGCATGAGATTGCTGTTGACAATCACTTTCCCGAACTTAACTTTGCCTATGCCGATGCGCCCTTTGTAGTTATCGTAGGCGAGCGCCAGCACCTGCATCGCGAAAGAATCATTGAGTTCAACTTCCGGGGGCGGAATGTGGTTTATGATGGCTTCAAAGAGCTGTGAGATATCCGGATGGTCAGGGGTTTTGAGCATTTCCTGGAGTTCTTCGGCGGAATGCGAAGCCATGCCGAGAAGCCCGGAAGCGTAAATTATAGGGAAGTCCAGCTGGATGTGGTTCGCGTTCAATTTTACGAAGAGGTCGAAAGTCTTGTTCACGGTCTCATCTATATATGAATCTATCCTGTCTATTTTGTTTATGACGACTATGGCCTTGAGCCCGAGCTCCATTGCCTTCTTGAGCACGAACTTGGTTTGCGGCATCGGGCCTTCTTTCGCGTCCACGAGCAGAAGGACGCCGTCAGCCATCCTGAGGGTCCGTTCGACCTCGCCTCCGAAATCGGCGTGCCCCGGGGTATCCACTATATTTATCTTGATACCCTTGTAGACCAAAGAGGCGTTCTTTGCCTTGATGGTGATGCCCCGCTCCCGTTCCAGGTCCATGCTGTCCATGATAAGATCAGGCGAATCCTCAACAACCTTGACTGCATTGGTCTGTTTGAGCATGGCGTCAACGAGCGTGGTTTTGCCGTGGTCGACGTGGGCAATTATGGCAATATTTCTTATATCTTCGCGTTTCATAGTGTTTTCTCCCTTAAAGAGAGGTATTTTAGCATGTTATGGCGGAAAGTTCCTTAAAAATCGCTTTCTACCGTGAACTTGCGGGAAATTGGTTTGATTCTATGATAGAATATGCGCCGTGAAACAAAAACGGAAAGTCATACTGGCGTCCGCTTCTCCGAGGAGGCGCGAGCTGCTGAAAGAGCTCGGGGTCAAGTTCACCGTTAAGCCGGCAGATATAGACGAGGATATCGGAAAGCGTTTTTCCCTTCCCGCGCTGAAAAAACTCGCGCTGGACAAAGCTCTCGCTTCCGCCGAAGGAGTTAAAGAGGGAGTGGTAATCGGCGCGGATACCATTGTGATTATGAAGGGACGGATATTCGGAAAACCCGGGACGGAAAAAGCTGCCGAAAAAATGCTGCGCGAACTTTCAGGTACGGTCCAGAGCGTATGGACTTCAGTTGCTTTTGTAGACGCGGAAACAGGAAGAAGGAAGGTAAGCGCCTGCGTTTCAAGGGTTAAGATGGCCAAACTTGACGAAGCGGTTATCGGGAAGATGGCGAAGAAGAATGCCGATAAATCCGGGGCTTATGCTATCCAGGAAGACGACCCCTATGTCAGGCGGCTCTCGGGCTCAGAGACAAATATCGTGGGATTCCCGCTGGAAGTTGTGAGGAAAATGTTGAAGGAATTTCATGTGGTTTGACGGTATGTCCCAAGTCGGCTTAAAATGATTGCAAAACAGGGCAAATAGTTGTATAATTTAGCACATTCCGCGGGGTGGAGCAGTTGGAAGCTCGTCGGGCTCATAACCCGAAGGTCGACCGTTCGAATCGGTCCCCCGCAACCAAATATAAAAAGCCCGATAATATCGGGCTTTTTCATTGCCGGCCACATTTCATCTCGACAAGTTGCCGCGCGGGGACTATAATTAATTATCCGTATTTTACTCTTTTGAGGACTAATACCATATGCCTGAAAGTGAAAGTACCGGCGGCATGAAAGCGGCTCCCGAGGCCGGTTCGCTGCCAAAGCAAGTTTACAAGGACATTCTTCTTGAAGTAGCCGTGGCCAATATGTGGGTCCCGCTTATGTCCGGGGCCGTTGCGACCGGTTACCTCCTTTTGCTTGGCGCCTCAGAGTTTGAATTCGGACTCCTCGTTTCTATCGGTTCTCTGGCAGGCATTTCAGCTCCTATATTCTCCTACCTTGTTGACAGGTACGGCGATAAAAAGAAACTGACCCTGCTTTGCAGCCTGCCTGTAAGGCTTATCCAGTTTATTCTTGCCGCCCTGCCGCTGCTGATGTACTACAAAATACTTCCTAAGCCGCTGCTTTTATATCTTGTCGTCAGCGTGGCAATGTCATTTGTAAATGTTTTTAACGGCCAGGCCTGGTTCTCGTGGCTTGGCGATATAATTCCAGAGAAACAGAGAGGGCACTACTTCGCGCGCAGGAATGTAATGGGCGGCGCTGTAGGAATGGTCTTTGGCGTTCTCGGCGGTCTCTTCCTTGACGGCTATTCCAATAAACACCTGGCATTCACGGGGCTCTTCTTCTTTGGTTCGATATTTGCCCTTCTGGATTATTACTACCTAAGGCGGCTTCCCGCCGCTCCTATCCAGCCGCCTGCAAAAGAACCGTTCTCGCTTGAAGCCATACCGAAAAAGATGCTGGAAGTTTCGAAAGACAAAAATTTCACCAAGCTTGTCTGGTTCAACTCGGCCTGGACTTTTGGAATGACGCTTATCGGAACCTACCAGAACATGTACCTCATAAAAGAATTAAAAATGTCCTATACTCTTATTAACATCTACGGCATAGTTTCTATCGTGATGGGTCTGGTTACTATGACTTTCTGGGGCAGGATCGCAGACAGATACGGCAACAAGCCGGTGATGCTCATTACCGGGAATATTTTGAGCGTTACGCCTTTCCTGTGGGCATTCATGGCTTACGCCAACTGGCTGCTCGCGGTAATTTATTTCGTGGCCGGCGCGTGCTGGTCAGGGTTCAACCTTTCTTCCTATAATATGATGCTGAAAATTGCGCCGAGGGAAAAGAGGGCTTCTTATATGGCTTTCAATACAATAGCCGTTGCTGCTGCTGCCACAATAGCTCCCGCCGCGGGAGGGGCCATTCTCTCCGGGATAGGCAGCTATAAACTTGACCTATATTTCTTCAAATTCGGAAACTACCAGATGCTTTTTGTGCTCGGCGTGCTTGGCAGGTTCTTTCCGTCCCTTTTCCTGCGCCAGTTTAAGGAAACAGGGGAAGGGGATGTTAACAGCGTCGCCCTGCTGGTCCGAACCGAAGTTGCGGAAGTGATAAACAGCGCGCTCTCATTCGCGCTGGTGCCATTTTCTTTTATAGGAAATGTCGTTGAAGACGTTGTGCCGCCCGGCATCAAGAAGAGGATATGGAAGACAAAAAAGAAGTAACCGCGCCATCGGCTGTTCCAGCGACGGAGCCTCTCAAGAAGAGCGTGTTCTCAGTCTTCATTTGGGAGGTCGCTTTCGCGCAGGGCCTCGCGAGCATTACCGCCGGGATATTTTTTACGGGCTACCTCTGTTATCTCGGGGCTTCCAATAAAGAGATCGGCTGGATTACTTCCATTCCGCTTTTCGCAAACTTAGCCGCGCCGTTTTTCTCCTATTTTATTGACCGCGCCGAGGACAGAAAAAAGCTATATTTTAAGGCGCTTCTTCCGGGCCGCCTGTTCTGGTTCGCGGTCGCCGCCGTGCCGGTATTATTCCGCTACAATCTTATTTCTGCCCCGCTTCTGGTATTCTCGGTTTGCTATCTGATAATGTCCCTGTTTACCACGCATTCGGTCATAACCTGGACCTCCTGGATGGGAGACTTGATACCCTGGGACAGGCGCGGTCACTATTTCGGGCTCAGGACCAATATCGCGAACATCTCTTCAATAATAATTTATCTCATGGCGGGCTGGTATATTGATAAATGGAAACCTATAAACGAAAGCGTCGGTTTTTCGAGCCTCTTTTTTGCCGCCGCTGTTTTTGGACTGATTGCCTATTTTATCCAAAAGCGCCTTCCTGAAGCTCCCCGGTCAGCGAAGCCGGACAATCAAACCTCGGCCTTTGATATAACCGGGAAATTGCTGGAGATAATGAAGAACAAGAATTTTATGCGGCTTGCCATGTTCAACACGACTTGGGCTTTTATAATAGGATTGACCGCCGTTTACCAGACGGTATTCCTGATTAGAGTGGTCAAAATCGAGTACAAGTATCTCACGCTATTTATTGTTCTTGAGGCGCTGGTCCGTGTATTGATAACAAAATTCTGGGGCAAGATGATGGACAAGCACGGTTACAAGCCGATCATGCTTATCTGCGGAAGATTTATCGGTCTGATTCCATTTTTATTTATCTTTGTCGGCTGGAGCTACTGGATGCTGATTCCGCTCTATCTCATCTCGGGAACGTTCTGGCCGGGCGTGGGCGTCGCGCAGTTCAACATAATGTTTCGGCTGACGCCTAAGAAAGACCGCGCCGCGTATCTTGCCTTCAACACCATCCTCACGAGCTCAGTTGCCTTTATCGGACCTGTCTTAGGCGGTTACCTGCTTGACTGGATAGGGAACTTTTCCTTTAGAGTGCTCTTCCTGAACATCGGCGCTTTCCAACTGCTCTTCCTTGCCGGCGCGATGATGAGAAGCCTGCCGTTGTTCATTTTAGGCAAGGTGGAGGAGAACAAAGAGGATCCTGTTGATGAGGTGATGATAGAGGTACGGTCAACAATAGCCGCCGGGTTTTTGGAGGGGCTCCTTACTCTCAGGGATTATATGCTGATTCCCGTGAAAAAAGCAGGGGACATCATTGAAAATATCTATAAAAATCAGCGCTAATAACGCTGGCAACATTCTGCGTAAAATGTGTTATAATTTTTCCATATGAACATCCTTCAGGTTATTTCCAGCAATGTGGCGGGAGGGCGAGAGCTCTTTTGTATCCCGGTTTCGGTTAAACTCAAAGAGAATGGTCATAAAGTTTCCATAATGTGCAAAAAGGGTTCTCCGGTAGAAACGGAAGCTTTAAGACGCGGGATTGATGTGATTCACACCGGATTTAGCTGGTATTTCAATCCCGTGGAAATATTCAGAGCCGCGAAAGCGATCAAAGCCGGAAAGTTTGAGATAATTCACTCCCACTGGACCAGGGATGTGAGCAACCTTATAGTCGCAGCTGCTTTTGCGGGGGGAGTTCCGATAGTCTGCACGAAACATGTCTATTCCACCGCGATTAAGAAGGACCTGTTTCACGCCTGGGCGGCAAGCCGTCTAAAGGTTATGATGTGCGTGTGCGAGCTTGTAAGAAAAAATCTGCTTAACACTGTCCCGATAGCGCCTTCGAAGGTTGTAACGGTTTATAACGGCATTGACACTAAAGATGAATGGCGCCCGGGAAAGTTTGGCGGAAGTTTCAGGAGGGAGAACGGGATAGACGAAAATGCTTATCTTGTCTGCATGGCGGGAAGGATTAACAGCGGTAAGGGACAGCATGTGCTGGTTGCCGCCGCGAAGAAAGTTTTAAAGAACCATCCTGAAGCTGTCTTTGTTGTCGCGGGCAGGCCGGAAGGCCCTGAAGAACAGAAATATTATGAAGAAATGCTTTCAGCGGTAAAGAATGCCGGTCTGGAGAAGAGTATACGCTTCCTCGGGTTCAGGACTGATTTACCCTCGATTATGGATGCTGCCGACGCGGTAGTCATGTGTTCCGTTTTTGAGACTTTCGGCCTTGTCCTTATCCAGGGCATGGCCATGGAGAAACCTGTCATCGGCACGAACGCGGGCGGAGTGCCGGAGATAATAACCGACGGGAAGAACGGGCTGCTTTTTGAGTACGGCGACGATGAACATCTGGCAACCCTTCTGGCCGGTCTGATTGAGGATCCGGTAAAAAGTAAATTGCTTGGGGAAGCTGCCCGCAGGACCGTTGAGGAAAAATTTGAACTGGCGGATACCGTGAAGGCTATTGAGAAAATTTATCTGGCGTGCGTAAAGTCGCGCTCTTAACAGGAGGCTCCAAATGAAAAAAATTCTTTTGATCGCCGGCGGGATTGTTGTCCTCTGCGCCGCAATTCTCTTCTTCCTCTGGCCTAAAGGACCTGACCTGTCAAAATACGACTGGTTGAAGGATCCGCAGATAAATAAGATTGAAAGGCAGAAGGTGATAACCGTCACGCTTACCGGCGAGCCGGAAAAGATAGCAGGTCAGGGCATCTCGGCGCTTTTCAAAATGTATTACCGCCTTAAAGAAGTGGACAAGTCGGTCATGGCTATTCCCAAGGCGAGGTGGACTGTCGGGACGGGCGCTCCAAAGGAACAGTGGTCGGCGGAGTTTGCCATTCAGGTGCCGGAAGAAGTCGTAGAGCTTCCGGGGCAGAAAGAAGGCCTGAAAGTAGAATTGAAATATTGGGAGTACGGGGAGACCGCGGAAATACTGCATATCGGACCCTATGCGGATGAGCTGGCAGACATTAGCAGGCTCACGGAGTTCGCGAAAGACAACAAATACCTGCTTTCCGGTAAGCACGAGGAAGAGTATATAAAAGGGCCGGGAATGTTCTTTAAGGGCGACCCGAAGAATTACAGGACTATAATCAGGTATGCTGTGACAAAAGGCAGGGTCTCAAAACACCCGGCGGCAAAGGCGGTTCAGAAGAAGTCCTCGAAAACAGCAGTAAAGAAAGGCAGAAAATAGACTGCGGCAGTAAAACGGTTTTATTTTTTCTGCTTGATAAAAAGAACCTTTAAATATAGAATATACTTATGAATAAGAAAATATTAATAAACGCCTTGATGATATGCGTGCTTGCGGCAGGGGCTTTCGCTGCTAACACTTCCGGTGACGCCGGCACAGCGCCTGCGCAGTTCCTGAAGCTTGGAGCCGGAGGCAAGCCGGCCGGAATGGGCGACGCCTATTCGGCGGTCTGCGGAGACTCCAGCGCGGTTTATTGGAACCCGGCCTCCCTCATCAACGGCAATTCTACCTCTATAGTTCTCATGCACACCGCATACCTTTCAGACCTGTTCTATGACTGGGCATCATTGAGTTTTGCCATAGGGAATTTTCGCATAGGAACAGGTGTAACCTATTTTTCCGGAGGGTCGGTGGCGACATATGATTCATCCGCCAATTCTACCGGTTCTATTTCCCCTTATGACATGTCCGCGGCAGTTTCTCTGGCCTATGATTTCGGCGGGATCGGGTTGGGAGTTACCGGGAAATATATTTCGTTGAACCTGGGAGACACTGCTTCAACATTTACCGGCGATGCGGGGTTGTTCTGCACTCTTTTGCTTAACGGCGGTGCTAAGATCAACGCTGCCGTGGCCGTCTCTAACTTCACAGGCAGCCTGAAATTCGCATCGACAACCGAAAACCTGCCTATGAATGTAAGAGTAGGCCTCGGAATAATACCCATGAAAGGACTTACCATAGCCGGCGATTACAATATGCCCTCAGACAACACGGGCTATTACGCTTTGGGCGCCGAGTTGGGGTTTCCTATTGACGGGTCAAGCAAGCTTTATCTCCGCGGCGGTTATAATAACCGGAGCACACTCGGAGGGCTTTCTTTCGGGGGAGGCATTTCTCTTGGAGAACTTTCTATTGACTACGCTTACATACCCTATTCCGATGCGGGGAACATTAACAGGTTCTCTCTCGGTCTGGATTTTGGAAATACGGCAAAGAAGCAAGTATCCGGGAACCTTGAATCCGCTCCTCTCGGCCCGCCTGAAACGGATGACAGCGGGCATAAATATAACTTTACTCAGAAGAACGCGGGGGCCGGGTCCAGACTGGTTAAAGGCTATGTGCTGGACAAGAACTGGAATAAGGTCTCGCGCGCAAGGATAAGCCTTTACAAGGGCGGCAAAGAGATAGATTCTCTGACTTCTGCCGAAGATGGAACTTATGCAACCGGCGAATTAAAACCCGGACTCTACACGCTGGCTTTCTGGCATCAGATTGCCGGCTTTACAAGCGCGCAAGTGACAGTTGAAGAAACGGGGACCATGCTTTTTGATATCATTGTTTCCCCTGAGCAGGCGTGGAACATAATTACAGGCAGGGTAACGTCAGATTCCGTTTTCCCGGGTGAGGAGAGCATACTGTCTTCGGCCATAGTGAACATCTATTATGACGGAAAAGAAGCGGCAAACCTGGTAACGGATGAGGAAGGCTACTTTAAGAGCAGGGAACTAAAATTCGGCGAATATGAAATTAGAGCCTGGAGAAAAGGCTTTAAGGTATCCACAACCCGGGTTGTTGTCGCACCGGGAGATCCGGTCAAAACAAACCTGCAGCTGTCCCCGATCAGATAGCCCTCAACGCTTTCGGCATGATTTCCGGATCAAGTTCAATTTCAATGGAGAGAACCTGTCAATGAAATCCAGGGTAGAGAAGGACATGCTGGGTGAAAAAAATATTCCCGCAGACGCTTACTGGGGCATCCACACTGCCCGGGCTTTATCCAATTTTTCTTTGAGCGGCGTCAAAGTCAATCAGAACCTCGTCCGGGCCCTTGCCCTGGTAAAGAAAGCCGCGGCGCTTGCCAATCTGGAGTTGAAGTATCTTGACGGAAAGAAGGCAAAGGCCGTCATTTCAGCCGCGGAAGAGGTAGCGGAAGGCAAATTCCTGGAAGAGTTTCCGCTGGACGCCTATCAGGGCGGCGCCGGAACTTCGACCAACATGAATGTAAATGAGGTTATCGCCAACAGGGCTAGTGAACTCCTGGGCGGAAATAAAGGGATGACTTCGCTTGTTCACCCGCTTGAGGACGTGAACAAACACCAGTCAACCAATGATGTTTATCCGACAGCGCTAAAAATAGCTCTCATATTTGACCTGAAAATTCTTGCCGCGGCAAACGCGTCGCTGCAGGGCGTATTTCAAAAGAAGGAAAAAGAGTTTGCCGGAATCGTGAAGATAGGGCGCACCGAACTCCAGGAAGCGGTTCCTGTTACGCTGGGCGCGGAGTTTTCCGCCTTTGCCGAAGCCTTCGCGAGGGACAGGTGGAGGGCTTTTAAAGCAGAAGAGCGCCTTCGCGTGGTAAATATTGGAGGAACCGCTGTTGGTACCGGCCTCGGGGCTCCGAAGAGTTATATCTTTCTTGTCATAGAGAAACTTCGCGAAGTTACCGGGCTTGGTCTTGCGCGCTCTGAAAATGTAATGGATTCCACCGCCAACAATGACGCTTTCGTGGAAGTTTCCGCCATTCTCAAGGCGAACGCCGTGAATCTTATTAAAGTCTCCTCGGACCTGCGCCTTCTGAACCTGCTTGGTGAAATAAAGCTTCCAGCCGTACAGGCCGGGTCTTCCATAATGCCGGGGAAAGTCAATCCGGTTATAGCGGAAGCCGTTACGCAGACAGGATACCGTGTTATGGCCAATGACAATACGGTTTCGGAAGTTTGCGCGAGAGGGACCCTGCAGATAAACGAATTCATGCCCCTGCTTGCGCACGCGATGCTAGAAACTACAGGCCTTTTGATTGCTTCCAACAGGATTTTCACGGCACACATTGAAGGTATAAAAGCAGATGAGAGCAAGTGCCGGGAGTACTTTGAAAAAAGCCCCGCTTTGGTGACTGCTTTTCTCCCGCATATCGGTTATGACCGGGCATCGGCTCTGCTTGCTGAGTTTAAAAAAACAAATGAGCCTAACCTGAGGAAGTTCCTTGAAGGAAAACTCGGAAAAGAGCTGGTTGACAAGGTTCTCTCGCCTTACAGCCTTGTCTCTCTCGGCTACAGGGACGAAAATGCAGACCGCTCCTAAATCACTAAGGCTTCAGATAAGCATTTTTGGACGGACAAATGTGGGTAAATCCAGTTTTTTAAATTACGTCTCCGGGCAGGATGTGTCCATCACTTCTTCCGTTGCCGGGACCACCACCGATGTTGTGGAAAAGGCCATGGAACTGCTTCCCCTCGGCCCGGTTCTTTTTCTGGACACCGCGGGGTTTGACGACAAGTCGGAATTGGGAGGCCTAAGGGTAAAGAAGACTTTTAAGGTCTTCGACCGTTCCGACATTCTTGTGCTGGTAACTGAGCCTGATGCCTGGAGCGGCTATGAAGATACTATCGCGGCCGAGGCAAAGAAAAGGAACACACCGGTCATAATAGTGGTAAATAAAGCAGATCTGAAAAAACCTTCTCCGGAATTTCTAAGGCAGGCGGAAGCCGTTTCTTCCCGGATAATTATCTGTTCGAGCAGGGATGAGGAGAGCCGGGACCGCACTATTAACGCGCTGAAGAAACATTTGATTGAAACCGCCCCCGACGAATTTCTTAACCCGCCCGCGCTTATCGGAGACCTGATGCCGGCCGGCGGACTCGCAGTCCTTGTAATTCCCATTGACCTGCAGGCTCCCAAGGGAAGGCTTATTCTTCCGCAGGTTCAAACTATCCGCGACGCGTTGGATAATGACCAAACCTGTCTCATAGCGAAAGAGAGGGAGTACGCGCATGCCCTTTCCAATCTGAAGGTTCCGCCTGACCTGGTAGTTTCTGATTCACAGACCGTGCTTAAAATGGTGGCGGATACTCCGGCTGCCGTAAAATGCACTACTTTCTCAATCCTCTTTTCCCGCTACAAAGGAGACCTTCAGGAATCTGTAAAGGGAATACTTGCGGTTGAAAAGATGAAGCCCGGCGACAGGATTCTGATAGCCGAAGCCTGCAGCCACCACGCCATTGAAGACGACATAGGAAGGGTAAAAATTCCGCGCTGGTTGAGGCAATATGTAGGCGGAGATATTAAAGTAGATATCTGCTCTGGCAGGGATTACCCGGAAGACCTGAAGCAATACAAACTTGTCATTCCCTGCGGAGGATGTATGCTGACCCGCAGGGAAATGCTTTCAAGGATACATAAGTGTAGAGAGGTTGGGGTTCCAATAACAAATTACGGCGTTGCCATAGCTTTCCTTCAGGGAGTTCTTGAGCGTGTCCTCTCGCCTTTTCCGGCAGCGCTTGATGCCTTTAGACGCGGCAAAACAAAATAACGGCATTTTCCCCTCCAAAAAGACAGTTTTCCGATAAATACCCTAAATACCAAGAAACCACAATTAATTAACATTGAATAATAAGCCAATCTATTGTCAGATAAGTTAATAAAAGCATTAATGTGAAACAAGGTATATTAATATATACAGATAATACAATGCATTATGAAGACACAACAAAATAGCGATGTTGTGATTTGCAATTCACGGAGTATAATCGAAATTGAAATTAGTGCGTATAAAACGTTGTATATAAAGCGATAATACGCAAAACAAGATGCTTGACATGTTTGAATTCAATGATTATAATTGTGATGAAAGTCACATAATAATTGCCTTTGTGGCAAAAATCAAAGAGAGGATGATATCATGGAAACAAAAAATCTTGACGCAGACCTTGAACGCATTGTTAAGAAATGGAAAGATAAAAAAGGCAGTCTGATTATGATTCTGCACGGGCTGCAAAATATTTACGGTTATGTCCCCAGAGAAACAGCTCTGAAACTTTCCCGGACCCTGGATGTTCCTCTCGCAAGAATATATGAAGTTATAACCTTCTACAACTATTTCAAACTTGAGCCGCCCGGCAAGCACAATATATCAGTGTGTCTCGGCACGGCGTGCTACCTGAAAGGCGCGGCGGATTTGATAGATGAAGTGAAGAAACTGCTTGAGATAAATGAGGGAGAGACCACAAAAGACGGCCTATTCCACCTTGATGTCGTAAGGTGCCTCGGCTGCTGCGGTCTTGCGCCGGTCATTATGATTGATGAAAAAGTTTACGGCAAAGTGCAGCGCAAGCAAATAGCGGAAATACTCCAAAATTACCATTAAAAATTATTCAAGGATGGCGAGCTTATGAAAAAGATATCGGCGGAAGAAATGGACAGTATGAAGAAAGAGGGCGTGGACACCTCCAAAAATTGGATAAAGGTGGGCATGAGCACTTGCGGTATAGCGGCAGGAGCAGATGTGGTATATGCAACTCTGCTGGATGAAGCGAAGAAAAGAAACATTGAGGTCGCTATCAAGAAATGCGGCTGTGCGGGTAAATGTTTTGCCGAGCCGCTGGTTGAAGTCAATGTGGAAGGCGTTCCCAGGGTGTTTTACGGAAAAGTGACCCCGGAAGTGGCTGTCACTATTCTAGAAAGGCATGTAAGGAATAAAAAATTAGTGAAAGACCATATCTTCTTTTAAGGGAAAGGTATAATATGCCGAATAAAGTGATTCTGGTAAAAGAAACAGGGGCAATTGAGAACAAGAGCATAGATTTCAATACGCTGCTCGCCAACCAATTGAGGGATTCTGGCGCGTCTGAAAAAGCCAGTATCGTTCCCGTGGCCGATATCGGGGTCTACGACAAAGGCTTGGTTCTTCGTATCCTGCCGGACAATATAACCTACAGCAATGTGCGGGAATCCGATATAAAGAAAATAATAGAGCAGACTGTGCTCGGCGGAAAGGTCATAGATGAAATTGTTCATGACGGTAAAGATAAACAACTTAAGATTGTGCTTAAGAACTGCGGGCTCGTTGATCCCGACAGTATTGACGATTATTTAAAGGCAGGCGGTTATCAGGGGCTTAAGAAAGTCCTGCTTGAGATGAAGAGCCCGGAGAAGGTCATTGAGGAAGTTAAGAAGTCAGGGCTTCGCGGCAGGGGCGGTGCAGGTTTCCCAACCTGGATGAAATGGAGTACCGCAAGAAACCAGAAGACTGACCAGAAGTATATGATCTGCAACGGCGATGAAGGAGACCCGGGCGCGTATATGGACCGCTCGGTTCTCGAGGGCGACCCCCATTCTGTTGTGGAAGGAATGCTGATTGCAGGATACGCAATCGGGGCTTCAAAAGGCTTTCTATATATAAGGGCTGAATACCCTCTTGCCGTTAAAAGGATTGAAAAGGCGCTTGAAGACGCAAGAGAGTACGGGCTTCTCGGAGAGAATATTCTCGGGAGCGGATTTAATTACGAGATGGAAATTAGGCTTGGCGCCGGCGCTTTTGTCTGCGGCGAGGAAACTGCGCTTATCGCTTCTGTCGAAGGTAAAAGAGGCACCCCTAAGCCTCGGCCTCCTTTCCCGGCCGTAAAAGGCCTTTGGGACAAACCCTCCATTATAAACAATGTTGAGACGCTTGCCTCCATACCGCAAATAATATCCAACGGAGGAGACTGGCTCGCCAAGATCGGCACTGCGACTTCAAAGGGAACCAAAGTTTTCGCGATTACCGGCAAAATCAAGAATTCCGGGCTTGTAGAAGTGCCGATGGGCATTACCTTAAGGGAAATAGTGTTTGATGTCGCAGGCGGGTTGCTGAACCCGGCGAAAAAAATAAAAGCGATACAGACCGGCGGCCCTTCCGGCGGAGTAATCCCGAAGGACTATCTTGATACCCAGGTTGATTACGAAAATCTTGGCAAGCTGGGTTCTATCATGGGTTCAGGCGGAATGATTGTAATAGACGAGACCGACTGCATGGTTGATCTCGCGAAGTTTTACTTGGGGTTCTGCGTGGAAGAATCATGCGGCAAGTGCGCTCCCTGCCGCATCGGCGGGTATCAGATGCTCCAGCTGCTGAACAAGATCTCCAGCGGCGAAGGCGAGCTAGCGGATCTTGACAAACTGAAAAGAATAGCTTATGCGATGCAGAAGGCTTCGCTTTGCGGGCTGGGGCAAACAGCGGCGAATCCGGTTTTGTCCACCCTAAAGTATTTTGAAGACGAGTACAAGGCTCACATTGTCGGCAAGAAATGCCCGGCCGGAAAGTGTAAATACCTGCTCATGTACAAGATAGCCGAGGATAAGTGCAAGCGTTGCGGCGTCTGCGTTAAGAACTGCCCGACGCAGGCCATCTCCGGAAACAGGGAAAAAGGATACGCGATTGACCAGGCGAAATGCATTAAATGCGGCAACTGCTCTGAAGTCTGCAAATTCGAAGCCGTAGGGAAGGAGTAAGCCATGTATAAAATGATAGAGGCCGTAATTAACGGCATAAAAGTAGAAGTAAAAGAAGGCACCACCATATTGGAAGCGGCAAAAAAGGTGCAGATAAAAATACCCACGCTCTGCAAGCATCAGGACCTGCCCCCTTCGGCCGCCTGCGGACTTTGTATCGTCAAGATAAAAGGCAGCAACAAGATGTTTCGGGCCTGCTGCACTCCGCTTGAAGAGAAAATGGAAATCATAACAAATGACCCCGATATTGTGGCTGTAAGGCGCACGGTTCTTGAGCTCATTCTCTCAAACCATCCGAATGACTGTCTTACCTGCGCCAGGAACAACAACTGCGAACTTCAGAAACTGGCTGCGGATTTCGGCATTAGCGAGGAGCATTTTAAGAAATTTCTCAGGCAGATACCTAAAGATTCATCCACAGGCGTTATTGAGCTGGAGCCGGAGAAATGCATTCTCTGCGGCAGGTGTATATATGTTTGCCAGCAAGACCAGGATGTGTGGGCGCTCTCGTTCCTGGAGAGGGGAATGGGGACCAGGATTTCTCCGGCGGGAGATATCAACCTTGGGGAATCGCCTTGCGTGAAATGCGGCCAGTGCTCGGCGCACTGCCCGACCGGCGCAATCGTTGAAAAGGATGACACGGAAAGGGTCTGGTCGGCGCTCCGCGATCCGGAGAAATACTGTGTTGTGCAGATAGCCCCTGCGGTAAGGGTTGCAATAGGCGAAGCGTTCGGCGTAACCGGCGCTAATTTCACCAATAAACTTTACTCGCTGTTCCGCAGGATGGGTTTCAAGGCAGTCTTTGACACCAACTTCGCGGCCGATGTCTGCATTATGGAAGAAGCAAGCGAGTTTGTTGAAAGGTTCGCTCACAAGAAGGGTCCGCTTCCTCTTATTACCAGCTGCTGCCCGGCCTGGGTGGATTTCATGGAAAAGTTCCATCCGGATATGATAGAACATTTTTCTTCCACTAAGTCGCCGCATGAGATACTCGGGACGCTTACCAAAACTTATTATGCAGAGAAGAACAACATAGACCCTAAAAAGATTTATGGCGTTTCTATTATGCCCTGCACGGCGAAAAAATATGAGATCACCAGGAGCAACGAAATGTTTGCCTCCGGACTTCAGGATATAGATGTTGTGATAACTACGAGAGAACTTGCGAGGATGATTAAGCAGTCCGGGATAGATTTTCTGAACCTTCCTGACGAAGAATGCGACCATATCCTTGGGGATTACACCGGGGCCGGTGTAATATTCGGCGCCACCGGTGGCGTCATGGAAGCCGCGCTCCGCACTGCGTATCACTTTGTGACCGGTAAAGAAGCGGAAAAAGTGGAGTTTAAAACGACACGAGGGCTTAAGGGAATAAAGGAGTCAGAGATAGATATTGCCGGAACAAAGGTTAAGATAGCCGTTGCTCACGGGCTCTCGCATGTTGAAGAAGTAATAAATAAAATCAGAGACGCGAAGAAGAAAGGCGAGGAATTGCCCTATCATTTCGTTGAAGTTATGGCTTGCCCCGGGGGATGTGTCGGCGGCGGCGGGCAGCCCTATATGGTCTGTGATGCTTTGAGAAAAGAAAGAGCCGCGGCTATATATCAGGATGACGATGACAGGGTTCTTCGCTGTTCTCACAAAAATCCGTATGTGAAGAGGCTTTACGCCGATTACATAGGAAAGCCGCTAAACGATAAGGCTCATAAACTTTTCCATACAGAATACAAGGCAATGCCGGTTTATAAAAGATAGTACGGGAAGATAATAATGAAGGGCGCCGGAATAGCGGCGCCCTTTTTTTTGTGCCCGTTTATCACAATAAAAAGCCTTAAATCCCGCTATACCGGATATGGTTAAATCAATAATGTGAAAGTATCACAATAAGCGAGGCAAATGCATTGCAGGTGAAAGAGGCTATATGTGAGAAGCGTCAATAATGTGAATTATTGCGCATTATCGCTTGACTGAGCTTTTCGGTAAAGGTATAATTCTTTAGTCGCAAATTCTTCGGGAAAAGGCATAAAAATGTCGGAGTCCAAGAGCTGTATCTTCAGGCTGTTCCGTTACAGAAGGTGTTTGAGGGATTTGAAGGAACTCGGATATGTTAAGGTTTTTTCCGACAATCTCGGCGAGGCTTCCGGGGTCACAGCGGCTCAAGTCAGAAAAGATTTCTCGCTCTTCGGCATTACCGGCAACAAGAAGGGCGGATACATTATTGACGCGCTAATTGACAAGCTGAACTATATACTCGGGAAGGATGAAGTTCAAAAAGTCATCCTCGTCGGAACCGGGAATCTCGGGAGCGCTTTGCTTCGCTACAAAGGTTTCAACAAGGAAGATATCCAGATTTCCGCGGCGTTTGACGCGGATCCCGCAAAACAAATGAAATCCGGCGCAATTCAGATTTACCCCGTGAAAGATATCCTGGATTATGTGAAAATAAACCGCATACGTGTCGCAATCCTTGCAGTTCCCTCAGTTGTAGCTCAGGAGTCCGCTGAAATGCTCATAGCCGCAGGCGTCAGAGGTATTCTGAATTTTGCCCCCGTCACCCTTAAGGTTCCGGAAAAAGTTATTGTCAATAATATCAATCTTGCCATCGAACTTGAAAATGTTATCTACCATGTGAGCGTCAGGGAAAAGAATCACAGATAGGTAAATCTCTTTGAAGCGGCAAAGATGCCGCTGATTTCCATGTTGGAGAGGAGACAGGTGATGAGCAATCCCGTTCAAGCAGTATTGCAAATGAAGCAGAAGGCGCTTAGGGGCAGCCTGAAAAAATGGTTTGCTCCGGTCAGGATCAGCGTGGGTATGTCAACCTGCGAAATCGCCGCCGGGTCAAAAGCGGTGCTTGAAACAATTAACGCGGAGCTCAAAAGCAGAAAAGCCCGCGGGGTTTATGTCGGAGTAAAGGGCTGCGCCGGCAGGTGCAATGTGGAACCCACCGTAGAAGTCTACCGCCTCGGGTGTCTTCCCGTTAAATACGACAATGTGGACGAAGCAAAAGCCAAAAAGATAGTCTCGGACGCCCTGTCAAAAAAAGCTCCTCTGCGGGAAGCCGCTGCCTTAGGTCCTGATTCAAAATGCGAATGTCTTGAAGAAAGATCCGAGTATGTTTTCGGAGACCTGCCCGGTTTTAAAAAACAGAAACGAATAGTTTTGAGAAATTGCGGCATAATAGACCCGGATTCTCTGGACGATTATCTGGCTGTCAGAGGCTATCAGGCTCTCGCCAAAGTCCTTTCTGAATACTCTCCGGATCAGGTCATAGACGAGGTTTTGAAATCCGGCCTGCGAGGCCGCGGCGGCGGCGGGTTTCCAACAGGAACTAAATGGAATTATGTGGCAAGGGAAAAGGCAGAGCAAAAGTATGTAATTTGCAACGCTGATGAAGGTGATCCCGGAGCCTTTATGGACAGAAGCACAATAGAGGGAGACCCCTTCTCGGTGCTTGAAGCCATGGCTATAGGCGGTTTCGCCGTGGGAGCCTCCCAGGGAATTGTATATATCAGGGCGGAATATCCCCTCGCGGTTGAACGTCTAAGAAAGGCAATAAAAACGGCGAGGGATAACAGCTTCTTAGGCAAAAACATCCTCGGAACGGGTTTTTCGTTTGATATTGACCTGGTGCTCGGAGCCGGCGCGTTTGTTTGCGGTGAAGAGACCGCGCTGATTAACTCTATTCAGGGAGAGCGAGGGATGCCGAGGGTAAGGCCCCCCTTCCCTGCTGTGAAGGGTTTATGGGGAAAGCCAACGCTTATAAACAATGTTGAGACCTGGGCAAATATACCGGAGATACTCCTTGACGGCGCGGAAAAATTCGCAAAACTCGGTACCGAGAAGAGCAAAGGGACAAAGGTCTTTGCGCTTGCCGGGAAAATAAACAACACAGGCCTGGTGGAAGTTCCGATGGGAACCACACTCGGGGAAGTCATTTTTGACATCGGCGGCGGCATAAAGAAAGGGAATAAGTATAAGGCCTCCCAGACCGGAGGCCCCTCCGGCGGCTGTCTGCCTGTGCAGTATTTGAACACTCCCATTGATTACGACTCTCTGATTGCGGCAGGATCCATTATGGGTTCCGGCGGTCTTATTGTAATGGACGAGAAGGACTGCATGGTGGATGTCGCGAAATTCTTTCTGGAATTTACCCAGGATGAATCCTGCGGCAAGTGCACGCCTTGCAGGGAAGGCACGAAGCGGATGCTTGAGATCCTTGAAAGAATTACGAAAGGCGAAGGCAAGCCCGGCGATATTGAGAAACTTGAGAAGCTCGGTAACACGATAAAGAAGACTGCGCTTTGCGGCCTGGGGCAGACGGCGCCGAACCCGGTGCTGTCCACCATAAGATATTTCAGGAACGAGTACGAGGCGCACATAAACGAAAGAAAATGCCCCTCTGCTGTCTGCGGTGAACTTTTCACATCCCCCTGCCAGCATACCTGCCCCGTTCACATAGATATTCCCCAGTTCGTCGGCCAGATTAGGAACAATGATACAAGAGGCAGCATTGAAACCATTTTAAAACGCAACCCGCTGCCCTCTGTCTGCGGAAGAGTATGCCATCACCCTTGCGAGAGCAACTGCAGGAGGGGAAAGATAGACGATCCGGTTTCCATAATGATGTTGAAGCGATTTGCAGCAGATTATACCGGAGGAGACAAGATAGCGCTTCCTTCGTACAAGGGGAAGCAGCGGACGGAGAAGGTTGCGGTGATCGGGAGCGGCCCTTCCGGCCTTGCCTGCGCGTATCACCTCGCGAGGCGCGGTTACCAGCCGGTGGTCTTCGAGTCTGAGCAGGTTGTGGGAGGAATGCTTTCTCTCGGCATTCCCGAGTACAGGCTTCCAAAAGACATAGTCGAGAGGGATATCAAAAGGATAGTTAAGGCAGGCGTTAAAATAAAAACAGGTATTACCTTCGGCAAGGATATCACCTTTTCCGAGCTGAAAGATAAAGGGTTTAAGGCGGTATACCTTTCCATCGGGGCATGGAAAGAAAGCCGGCTGGACATACCGGGGATAGACCTTTTGGGTTTCCTCGGATCCCTTTCTTTCCTGAAAGACTACAACTGTGAAAAGATAAAGAAGATAGGCGGCAACTACACTATTATCAAAGGCGATAACAGGATAGTTGTGACCGGTAAAAGGGTAGCGGTCATAGGCGGCGGCAGCGCAGCTATGGATGTGGCCAGGTCCTGCCTTAGGCTTGGAGCGGCGGAAGTCCACGTTGTCTACAGGAGAACCAAAGATGCAATGCCGGCAATACCTGAAGAGGTGGTTGAAGGCGAGCGCGAGGGAGTGAAGTTTCACTTTCTGCTGATACCCAATGCTATCAGGGGCGAAGACGGCAGGATAACCGAACTGGAATGCCTCCACACGCGTCCCGGCGAGTTTGATCTGAGCGGAAGGCGGAAGCCTGTATCGACCGGCGAGAAATTCGTCCTGCCGGTTGATATTGTCATCAGCGCTATAGGCGGAAAGCCGGAAAAACTTGCTTTCTCCGGAGTCAGTCTTGCGGCGAATGATAACGGAACGGTTAAGACTGATAAATATTCGCTTGCCACAAGCCTTGATGGTGTTTTTGCGGGCGGCGATCTTGTAAGCGGCGGAGGCACGGTGATAGAATCGGTCGCCGACGGGGAACGAGCCGCGATATCAATCGAAAGATACCTTACCGGCGCCGATATGCAGATGGACAGGTTTGTCATCAAGGGCGAGCGTAAGGTTGTTGACTACATTGACCCGTTAAAAGAAGTAAAACCCAAGAGCCGCGTGAGCCACGCCAAACTTTCCATGAACAAGCGGCTTCAGGCGTTCACAGAAGTGGAATTAGGATACGCGAAGTCCCAGGCTTGCGATGAAGCCGACAGGTGTTTGAGGTGCGACAGAAAGGAGGCAACGGCCGATGAGCGATAAAAAGATGATCAACCTCACGATTGACGGGCAGAAAGCGGCAGTACCGGCCGGAACCACGGTAATGCAGGCCGCGGACGGCATAGGTATTCACATTCCGAGGCTCTGCTTTCATCCCAAACTTTCCACGGCCGGAGCCTGCAGGGTCTGCGTGGTTGAAATTGACGGCCAGAAGAACTTTCCCGTGTCCTGCGCCACCGCGGCGGCGGAAGGAATGAATGTCAAGACCAACACGCCGGCCATAAGGGAAGCAAGAAGGGATATCGTGGAGCTGATACTGGATAATCATCCCAGGGACTGTCAGATCTGCGAGAAGAATGAAGACTGCGATCTCCAGGAGCTGGCGAACCTTTTCGGAATAAGAGACCTGAGGTTTGACGGCGAAAGGAAGAGGTACTCGACGGACTTTTCGTCTCCCGCGATAATGCGCGATCCGGAAAAATGTATTCTCTGCGGGAAATGCGTGCGCGTCTGCTCGGAAATACAGGGCGTAAATGCACTCTCCTATTCGCACAGGGGGTTTAAAAGCACGGTTGTTCCGGCGTACAATATGGGCATAAAAGACAGTGTCTGCATAGCCTGCGGGCAATGCACGCTTTTTTGTCCTACCGGGGCCCTTATGGAAAGGGATAACACCGAAGAAGTATTTAAGAATCTCGCTGACCCTGAGAAGTTCTGCGCGGTGCAGATAGCTCCTGCCGTAAGGGTTGCAGTAGGGGAAGGGTTCGGTTATGCCCCCGGAACAGACCTTACATATGAGATAGTGACAGCCCTTAGGATGCTTGGTTTTAAAGCTGTTTTTGACACACAGTTCTCCGCTGACCTTACAATCATAGAGGAAGGCCATGAACTGATAGACAGGATAAAAAACAAGGGGAAGCTTCCGATGTTTACTTCCTGCTCTCCGGGATGGATAAAATATTGCGAGCATTTCCATCCCGAGTTCCTGGCGAACCTCTCTACCTGTAAATCCCCGCAGCAGATGATGGGGGCGCTTATCAAAACCTATTATTCCGATAAATCAGGAGTGCCGGCTTCCAAAATGTATTCGGTCTCGGTTATGCCCTGCACGGCCAAGAAATTTGAGTGCAGCAGGGATGAGATGGATTCCAGCGGTTTCAGGGATGTAGATGTCGTGTTAACTACACGGGAATTGATACGGATGATAAAACAGGCCGGGATAAAATTCAACGAGTTGAAGAAAGGTCAGTTTGACGACCCGCTCGGGGAATCCACCGGAGCCGCGCCGATATTCGGGGTTACAGGAGGCGTTATGGAAGCGGCGCTTCGCACGGCTTACGAGGTTATTACAAAGAAGCAGCTCCCTGCCATAGAGCTTAAGGCAGTCAGGGGCCTGGACGGAATAAGGGAGGCCAGTGTGGACGTTGACGGACTTCAAGTCAACGTGGCCGTGGTTTTCTCCCTCAGTAACGTGCATAAATTGCTGACGGAGATAAAAGAGGGTAAGCGGCATTACCATTTCATAGAGGTGATGACCTGTCCCGGCGGCTGTATTGGCGGCGGCGGCCAGCCCTATCCGCAGGGGATAACCGATCCTCTGGACCACACGCTCTATAATATGAGGGGCGAGGGCTTATATTCCATCGACGAGAAGAAGGCGCTCAGGAAATCCCACGAGAACCCGCTTATCGCTAAGATTTACAAAGAGTTCCTTAAGGAACCTCTCGGACATATGTCTCACAAACTGCTGCATACTCATTACCATGCGAGATGTCCTGAAGGGATCCCGACGGAAGTCAGAGAAAAAAACGTAAACGTCTGAAACATTAAGTCTTCAAGGAGGAAACATGGCAGTCAAGTGCCTTGAGATAAAGGGCAGAGAAGTCAGGGAAAAATTCAAGGAAATAGAGAGTTTCATAAATACGGAACATAAACTAAATGATAACCAGGGCATGCTGATGGGCGTACTCCACAAAACCCAGGAAGTTTTCGGCTATCTTCCGCCGGAAGCGATGGATATGGTTTCCGATAGGCTCGGTATCCCTACAGCTCATATCTATGGGATGGCCTCTTTCTATAATTATTTCACGCTAAAGCCAAGGGCAAAGTACCAGATATTTATGTGCAAAGGAACGGCCTGCTATGTCGCGGGCGGCGGCAGAGTGCTGGAAAAACTCCAGGAAACCCTTGGCATCGGACTCGGCGACATGACGCCCGACCATATGTTTGGCCTAAATATAACGCGCTGCCTCGGCTGCTGCGGGCTCTCTCCTGTAATGCAGATAAACGACGATATCTATGTGCGCATGGGGCCGGAAAAGGTTAACGCCATACTGGACAAGTACAGAAAGAAAGAGACAAAAAAGAAAAAAGCTTCCAGATAATCAGCCGTGGGATCCGATTGATGTAATTTCCGGCGTTCGTTGCCGGTGTAAATGTCCCTGTAAAGCAAAGAGTTGGAAAGCCTCTTCCATGACAAAAGTCATTGAATCCTGACGGGATAACCTCTAAAATCAAAAAAGTAAATATTGTTTTAAAAGGCTGATAATGGAAAACGATACGATTGAGATAGTTAATGAAAGTAAAATATCAGGCATTCTTGAGCGGACAAAAGATCCGTCTTTTGAAGAGGTCAAACGCGTGCTGAAGAAAGCGCGCGAAAAGAAAGGACTTTCCGTTGAAGAAGTCGGCGTGCTTGTCAATATGAAGGGCGAAGAGAATATGAAAGAGCTCTTCCGCGTCGCGTCGCTCATTAAGAATGAAATTTACGGCGAGCGTCTTGTCTTTTTTGCTCCACTATATGTGTCCGATTATTGTGTCAATGATTGCGCCTATTGCAACTTCCATTCGAGCAATAAGACCGCTCATCGCACGAGGCTCTCCCTTGAAGAAGTAAAGAAACAGGTAGAAGTCCTAATCAATATGGGGCACAAAAGGGTCCTGCTGGAGTTCGGTGAAGACCCTAAACAGGCCGATATTGATTATGTTATTGATGTAATCAAGGCAATATATTCCGTAAAGACTCAAAAGGGGAATATCAGGCGCATCAACGTGAACATTGCCGCGACGACGGTAGAGAACTACCGCAAGCTGCAGGCCGCTCATATAGGCACTTACCAGCTATTTCAGGAAACATATCATCGCGGGACCTACAAGAAGCTCCATAAAGGTCCTAAGGCAGATTACGACAGGCAGATAACCGCGCAGGATAGGGCGCTTGAGGCTGGTATTGATGACCGCGGCCTTGGAGTGCTCTTTGGACTCTATGATTGGAAGTTCGAGATTATCGCTCTCATCTCCCACGCGGAATATCTCGAGAAAAGCGGAGGGGTTGGACCGCACACCATATCGGTGCCAAGGCTCTGCGAAGCGCCGACGGTCAAGTACACGCCTGAGTATCCTGTATCGGACGACGATTTTATGAAGCTGGTAGCGATAATTCGTCTTGCCGTGCCTTACACCGGGATGATAATCTCCACCCGTGAAAGCGCGGAGCTTCGCAATAAGTTATTCAAGATTGGTATCTCCCAGACATCAGCCGCGTCCGTCACGACCACTGGCGGCTATGGCAAGAAGACAGCCACCGCGCAATTTGAGACACACGACAAGCGCAGCGTCGAAGAGGTCATTTCAGACGCGGTAGACAACAACATACTTCCATCCTTCTGCACTGCCTGCTACAGGATGGGTCGTACCGGAGAGAATTTCATGGGAATAGCCAAGCCGGGAGAGATACACGATTTCTGCCGTCCTAACGGAATAATTACTTTTGCGGAATACCTTGAAGATTTCGCGCCTTTAGAACTGAAGGAGAAAGGCTATAGAGTGATTTATCATTTCCTGGGTTTAATCGATGACGAAAGGCTCAAAAAAAAGACGTCAGAACACCTTGAGCAGGTGAAAAAAGGAAAGAGGGACCTCTTCTTTTAACAGCGTCTCTGGCTTTTAACCCGCTTCTATTGTATAATCGCTCATGCCTGAAAAGATAGACAACAGCGACATATTTGACCCTAAGCTTAATATCGTCGTTGCCGCGCCTGCCGGTTCCGGAAAGACCGAGAAACTTGCAAGAAGATATATCTCTCTGCTCAAAGCCGGCAACCAGCCGGAGCGCATCCTCGCTATAACCTTCACGGAAAAAGCTGCTGCTGAAATGAAAGAGCGGATACTGAAAATCCTGCGCAATGAATACCCGGAACTCTTCCTCTCGATTTCAGAAAAGATATTTCTGATGCGTATACAGACTATTCATAGTTTCTGTCTTACCCTGCTGCGGAGATTTTCTTTCGAGATGGGGCTTGATCCTAACTTTGAGATTATGGATCCCGCTGACCTGGAACTTGCGGGTGAGTCAATATCTTCGGCGCTTGACGCCATAACGCTTAACGAAAAGGATGCGCTGAGGGGAGAACTTTTGAACCTTTCCGTAGAACTCGGCTGGCACAGGTTGAAAACCTCTGTTCGCGCGCTATTTGACCTTCGACCTGCGTCCCTTAGGGTTGTCTTCTCAGCCCCGGACGTCTCCCTATTGGAAAAGAACAGGAAGGAAGCCCTCGCCGCATGCCTTTCTTGCGCGGATTTGGGAAAGGTGTTCGAATCGGCATTTGCCGCGCCCGGACTTGAAGTGATAATCACGGTGATGGAAGGCAATAAGGAACTTTTCCTGACTGAGAAAATGACTGCAAGGAAGAAGCTGCCGGCTGGAAGCGGGTTCAAAATAGACAAAGATGCCTACGTTGACCTGACGGCTAAACTCCGTGCCTGGTATGTAAGTCTGAGAAAGCTGGTCTATGTCTCCGAGATGATGAGCCTTTACGGAGTTTTCGCAAGATGCCGTGAAGAATACGACAGAAGAAAGAAGGACCTTGATCTGCTTGATTTTAACGATCTGGAATATCTGACCCACCGGCTTATCACGGAACACAAGGACCTTAACAATGTGCTTTTGGCTTTTGACGAGCAGACCGATCACATCCTTGTCGATGAATTCCAGGATACAAATTATATGCAATGGAATATGCTTGACCGTCTCACCGAAGAGTGGCATGCCGGACTGGGACAGAAAAGGGATGCCGGCGTCGAGCCAACTCTTTTTATAGTCGGGGACATGAAGCAGTCGATCTATGGGTTCAGGAACGCAAGCGTAGAGGTTTTCGATATTGCGGCCATGAAAATGCAAAGATGGTACGGCAAGGCGTTTCGGCGCGTGAATGTAACCGAGAATTACAGGTGCGGCGATGAGATAGTCGCTTTCGTGAATTCCGTATTCAGGGATGTGATGAAAGGGGACAGCAAACGTTTGTGGATGACCGCGTATGAAGAATTCGTTGCAAAAAGAGGCAGGACAGGAAAGGTAAATAAAATATTCATTAATGAGGCTGGAGGCGAATTAACTGCTGCGGCCAAGGCGCGGGAAGCTGAGAATGTAGCCAAAGAGATTCTTGCTGTCGCAGGGAAAGAGACAGTTTTCGAAAAATGCCCCGAAGGAGAGCGCAAAAAGCTATGCGCCTACAGCGATATTACGATACTTATGAGGAAGCGAACCCACCTGCCGGCTTATGAAAAGGCTCTTTCCGCTGCCGGAATACCTTTTGTAGTTGTCGGCGGGCTTGGTTTTCACCAGGAGCCGGAAATAATCGCATTAAGGTCTCTTCTGTTCTTTCTTGTAGAACCTTCCGACGATTACAGCCTTTATCTGCTGTTAACAGGAGGGTTTTTTGGAATGAAAGAGAATGAACTTGCGGAGGCGGCGGGAAAAGAAGGACTTACTCTCTTCGAGAAACTGGGCGGAAATCCTGCCAAACTTCCGTTGTCAGAAGCGCTGTCTCTCGTTGGGTTTGAACCGCTAAATGTAATTTTAGAACGGTTCTTGAAGGCTGTGAACGTCGCGGAAAAATATCCTTCAGGGCAGGCAGCGGCAAATATCAGCAAGTTTGTCCAGCTCGTGCAGGAGTTTGAAAAAGAAGGGCGTCCCTACCAGTCCATTCGCGGTTATTTTGAGAAAAAGGAAAATTCTCTGGACGAACCCAAAGCCAGCCTGAATACCGAGCAGATGGACGCTGTTAAACTTATGACCGTTCATAAGGCGAAAGGCCTGGAATTTCCGGTGGTATTTGCCGTCGGGCTTGAGGAAGAGTCAAAAGACAAGGGCGAAGCCATCAGAATCAGGGAGTACGAAGACGGCGCGGAGATGCTTTATCTGCCTGACCCTGAACTTCGAAGAGAGGATGCGGGCTTTGCGGAAATCAGGCAAAAGCAGGAGGAAGAAGAGAAGAGGGTCCTTTATGTTTCGCTGACCCGCGCCCGGGATATTCTGTTCCTGTCGGGCATTGCAGGCAAAAGGGACACCGGTTTGCTGAAATATATCCCCCGCTAATAAAAGGCTCCGGTCTTCAGTCCGCAGTCTGCTATTCCTTAAAGACTAACCAGCCGAAAGCTGGCAGTATGTGAAAGTCAGGTTTTTTCTTTCCGTTGGAAGCCCAAAGCGTGTACTCGCCTTTCCTTCCTTTGTTGTAATCGCAGCGGCAGAGGCACATGCGCCACTTTGCTCCGTTCTTGGGGTACACTCCAAGGTCTTTGAAGGAGATTTTAAATTCGGCCTGGAAATATTTCCCTTTTGCAACACTGACAGCGGTCTTTGTGTTCGGCGAGCGCCACTTGTTGTCGAACTTCCTGTAATACTCGGCGGCGTAGTCAAGCAGGTTCCCTTTTGCGTTCAGCTCAAACCCGAAATATTTTTTGTCTTTTGGCGTCGGGTCAATAAATATCTCTACGACATCGTCCAGCCAAACGGAACCCTTGTAGCCGCGGTTTTTTGCGTTGATGCTGATGTCGTTGGCATGGTAGCCGAGATAAAGGTACTCGTCGTCCCAGCAGAGTTTTGCCACAGTCGATTGCCGGAGGTCTCCCTGTTTTGCCCAGGGGAATTCAAACGGCCCTACCGAGCGAAGTTCCTTCCAGATTGGCTCATTCAGTTTTCCGTCTATCTTGATCTTAACGCCTTTGGGCAGTTTCCTGCAAATGTATGATTTCTTAATGGTTTTTCTCATTTAGACTCCTTTTCTCGCCTGTTTCGGCGTCTTAAAGAAATTGTCAAAGTTGGCAGAGAATATCTTCTGAAGGTAGGGCTTTGAGACTCCGAGCTCGCCGTAAATCGAGAAATCCGAGTCAATGTAGGTCCTGTAGTCTTTATGCCACGGCCAGAAATCGCTGCCAAACATTATACAGTCGGGCGGCAGTAGGGAAAGAGCCTTCTTTAGCGCGTCAACTTTCCATATTCTCGGTGCCCCTGAGGTCGTGTCAATTATACATTGCACCCTGTTGAAATCTCCGGACCAGAACCTGTGGGCGACTGCTATGCACTCGTCCGTCCATGGCCAGCTGATGTGGGCCAGCGCAAATTTAATATTAGGGTAATCGTATAGCGCTTCATAATACGCAGGCCTGCAGTATGTGGACATCGCGCCTTTCATCCAGAGAATGCCGGAATGAAAGAGCATTGGGACTTTCAGCGTGTTTATGAGTTGGTAGCTTTTTCTTGCTTCCGGCCCGTGAGGATACCATTTCTTTGGAAGCATCTTGACGCCGCGCAGTTTAAGTTTTCTGATGCCTCGTTCTATCTCGGTACAGGCTTCCGGAAGCGCGGGGTTGATCCTGACGAAGCCGTAGAACCTTTTCGGGGCGGCTTTTTGTATTTTTGCCGCGAAATCATCGGCTTCCATGGTCTCCTGAAGCGTATCGTTTGGCCCAATAGGCGCGAAGACGATGCATTTTTCAACTTTATTTTTATCCATTCCCCGAAGTATTTCAGCCGGCTTTTCCTTCCCCATCAGGTGTACGTGGCAGTCATTTATCCAGTCCATACTTCCTCCTTACGAATGTTGCCGAATTTAAATTGTTATTGTGAAAAATATTTTAAAAGTTTGTAAGGTTAATAAAGTTCATAAGGTTCATAAGGTTCATAAAGTAAAACCAAGCTAATCATATTATAAATTCAAGTAGTAGTATTAACAAGAACAAAACAGGCTTTTTTTAAGGCATAGTTAAATCAAAGAATATATTGAGTCAAAGAACATTACAAACGTTACAAACGTTATAAACTTTTTATTTTATTTTTACTTCTATCAATCCCCTGACAGAATTACACAGGTATGTGTTATCCGCAGACCGCAGGTCTTTCATGCAGAGTACCTTCTCTTTTGCTTTCAGAGATCTGATAAGAGCCGCCCGCATTATTCCCGGAAGGAGGCCCGATGAGACGGGAGGAGTAAAGAAACTGCCGCCTTTCTTTATGAAAATATTGGTAATTGCGCCTTCAGTTATCTCGCGCTTTTCGTTGAGGAACAGGCAGTCGGTGTAGCCGAGCGCCGAATATCTGGCGTACTCGTTGTTGTAAAGCGTCCTGTTGGTGGTTTTATGATACAAAAACCTGTTCCTCGAGTTGGTCCTCTTTTTTGAGAGGGCAACATATCCTATCTTGACTGTTTCATGCAGTCCGCTGACTTCTGTCCTCAGTCCTCCGTCTTTATCAAGGAGCAATCTGACCCTGTAGCTTTCACCGCTTCTAAAATTGTTTTCAAGGGTTGTAAGGCAGCGGATTGCTTTTTGCCTGTTGAAAGGGGTTGAGAAGTACCTGGTCGTGGAAGCCATTCGCGCAAAATGCTCATTACGCATGAAATACCCGTTGTTCCAGAGTATGGTTTCAAGTATTTCGAATGGTTCAAATTTACCGGTCAGGAATCTTGCTTTGAGCAGGCATTCGCTATATTCGCTCTTTGGGCTGGAGCCGTAGGTTACGCCACTGCCTATTCCCATTTCGCCGCGTTTTCCGTTGAGACTTACAGTCCTGATTGGAATGTTGAAAGCGGCGCCTTTACCCGGGAGCGAAAATCCTATTGCCCCGCAGTAGGCCTTGCGCGGCTCTTTTTCAAGTTCCCGGATTATCTGCATTGTCCGTATTTTTGGCGCGCCGGTAATAGAACCTCCCGGGAATAGGTTCCTAAAAACACCGTCTAGGTCGATTCCTTTTTTCAACCTGCCATTTACTTCCGTGGTCATCTGGAAGAGGGTGTTGAATTTCTCGACCTCAAATAATTTTGAGGTTGTTACGCTTCCTGTCTCGGCTATCCTGCCTATATCATTGCGGATCAGGTCGGTTATCATCAAGTTCTCCGCGCGTTCCTTGGGACTAGATTTGAGCCGCTTGATTAGTTTGTTGTCTTCTTCCAGATTCCTTCCACGCTTGATTGTGCCCTTCATTGGTTTGGAAATAATAGAGCGTCCGCTTGTCTTGAAGAAAAGTTCCGGAGAGAGGGAGAGCAGGTGTTCATCGTCCATTTTAAGGAAGGCGCTGTAGGCCACCGGTTGTTTTAACTTCAGGTTTTGATAAAAGGCGAACGGAGAGCCCGAAAAATTGAAGTGAAGTTTTCCTGTGAAATTGACCTGGTAAGTGTCGCCTTTCCGGATGTAGTTCTTAATCTTTTCGATTTTGGTCTTATAGGAGGCATAGTCCTCGTTGAACTTAAGCCCCGATACATTGAAAGAATTATCATGAGAATGCCCGGTTTCAAATCTTTTGCTGAATTTCCCCGTGCGGTGATTGAAGGTTAGAGGCTCTTTGAAAACAGCGAGGTGAAGCAGCGGGAAATCATAGCGCTTGTTGCTACGAAAACCCTCTTCGAAAGCATATCCCGCTTCATAGGAAAGATAACCAGCCACGCAGCATTTTTCGGCGAGTTTTGACGCTTTATTAAGGTTTGCTTCGGCAGCCGAAAGAGTATAGGCTTTGAATACTTCTGAGGGGTTGAGGAAAACATATGATTTGAAGTTCTCTCTGTCCGGCAGCGCGGTTTCAAATAGGATAAAGTATTTTGAATCCCCGGGCTCCATCAGAGGTAAAGGTTTATAATTCATTAGTTTTCCTGGTTTTTGTTTGGATTCTGTCTGAAAGGTTTACGGTGTAGCCTTACAAGCCTTTGCTTCGTTAATTTTGCCAGTCATTAATGTTTCCGTTGTAAACGTTAAGAACGTTATGAACGTTACAAACTCTTGTGTTTTGATTTATCTAGCCCTTAATGTTTACGTTATGAACTTTATAAACCTTACAAGCGTTACAAACTTTTGTACTTTGATTTATCTAGTCCTTACTGTTTACGTTATAAACCTTATTCTGCTATGCCAGACGTAGTCTGGCATGAATAATATCCTTCCTCACAGAACATGACGCACGCAGTGTGGCATACAAACTTTACAAACGTTATAAACTTTTGTGATTTGATTTATCTAGTCCCTAATGTTTACGTTATGAACTTTATAAACCTTATAAACCTTATGAACGTTACAAACTTTTGCCTTTATTAATACCCCCCGTACTTTATAGCGCTCTCAATAAATGCATAGTAGTTCTGCTCGGTCTTAGGAGAGAGGTCAGAGTTTATGGGACAGGCGGTCGGAAGTATAATGTAGCCGCCTTCGGACTTTGCCTGCTCCATACAGTCTTTTACAAGCTTCTCAACCGACTGGGGCGTGCCATTTTCAAGGTCAACCAGTTCAACTCCGCCGCAAAGACACATCCGTCCTGCGCACTTCTTTTTCGCGTCCGACAGCGTAATGTCTCCCTGCGTGGGCGGTTCTACAGGGTCCAGCGCGTCAGCGCCAAGTTCAAGGAAATGATCCAGCACCTTGGCTATTTTTCCGTGTGAATGCACCCTGGTCATAAAGCCTGCTTCTTTTATCATCCGTATATATGTTTTATCATACTCGCAAACAAGTTTATGAAACATCTCCGGCGGCATATAGGGCGGGGTCGCGTATTCAGGACCAACGAGCCGTATGACGGCGTTCATTCCCTTTAGCTGTTTGAGAGCTTCACCGAGAATGTATGTTTGCCTTTCGTGCAGCCTGTCCATTAACAGTTTTATTCTTTCAAAGTCTGTGAAAACCCTGACGGTAAATTCGCCAAACTCCAGAATCTCAGCCGCTATGCAAAGAGGGTCGTCAAATCCGACAAAGAGTACTCCACGGTCGCCCAGAATCTTTTCGCTTTCCTTAAGATGAAAGCAGTTTACTTTTTCCGCGGAGAGGGGGACGGAAAGAATTCTTTCAATATCTTCATCTGTCTTTACGAAATGTTCCAGGGTCCATACAGTGCCGATACCCTCATCAGCGCGCGTCTTTTTTATTAGGTCTCCCTTCGGTGTTTTCCAGATAACTTCCGTAAAAGTGTGAATACCTTCCTTGCGGGTTGTTATGACCAGGTTCTTCTCCTGTGACGGATCAACCCAGCGTATGCCGGAAGGAAGAAAGAGGTCGCAGCGGGTTTCAATAAAGTCCATAAGCTTGGTAAAGGCCGGCTGGCGCCTTTCCCAGGTGTTATTCACAGGCGCGTTATCAAGCTCGTAAGTTGACACGGGAACTCTGTCCGGCGTTTTGCATTTCAGCGCTGTCAGTATTCTTTCTTTCGAATTCATTTGTTTTTTACTCTTTTTGAAACAGCGGTCTCCTTTTCTTTTCCCTGAAGGTTGCTTATGAGAAGAGATATGAGGCTGGACAGGAAAGTAATTAGGGATGCAAACGGGTTTCTGAAAACGTCAAGCGCGGCTTTTAGGCTTGCCACGGCTGACTTGACATCGTCTATCACCGTCCCGGCTTTTTCAAGGTGCGCCTGGGCTTTCTGGATGAGGCTGTTCGCGCTGTCAACCACAGTCCTTGCGCTCTTTAAAAGCTTTATCAGGTAGAACAATGAGATTACAAAAACGACCGTGAAAAGCAGGCAGCAAGCGGCGATAATTGCGATAGAAATCTCTATTATCATAAATCCTCCGTGGTTTTTAAGCTTCCCAGTTTCCGTACTTTATAATACCTTTGTAAAGTATTTCAAAGGTGACTGTCAAGGAGCAATAGAGCGGCACAGCAAGAAGCATTCCCCATACACCCATTAGCATCCCGCCTATTGGCAGGATCAATATCACAATTAGCGGGTGAATGTCTACGGATTTTCCGAGAGCCAGGGGAGAAACGACTGCATTGTCTATTAGTTGCACCAGGGCAAGCACCCCCACCGCTTTAAACGCAAGAAGCGCGTCATGATGTTCAGCGGTGGCGACCAGGACTGCCGGCACCATTGCCGCAACCGGTCCAAGATAAGGGACAATATTGAAAGCCCCTGACAGGGCTCCTATGAATAAGCCGTATTTCAGGCCTATCAGGTACAATCCTGCTATTGAAAGCAGCCCGACAACTGCCCCGTCAATTATTTGCCCGCGTATGTAGGCTCCGATTGACTGGTCTACCTCAAAAAGGAGCACTAGGAAAGTCTCAAAGTATTTGTTAGGGACTATTTTTATAAGGCTCTTTCGCATTTTCCTCCCATCTTTGAGGAAGAAAAAAACCGCGAAGACCGTAACAATCCCTGACGTAATAAGTCCCATTGTCCATGCAAGGATATCCGGCATCTTTTTAGCAAGAAAATCCGGAAAAGCGGAGGATTTTTCTTCTATGAGCTTCCTAAGATCGCCTTTGGGAATGAAGGAAAAATTCTTTTCCAGTGCATTTGCCCCGTCCAGAAGGCCCTGCTTAAGCTTTGCCGCATAGACGGGCGCTTGTCGTTTTAGAGTGTTAAACTCACCCGTTATTTGACTTTGGAAAAAGAAGATAAACCCCAGCACAAGCACAAAACTTCCGGCGAAGATAAGTATGACCGCAAGCGTTCTGCGGATGCCGAAACTTTCAAACCAGTCAGCCAGCGGGTTTAGAAGGTAAACAAAGATCATTGCGATAATAAGAGGAATGAATACATTCTGAAACATTACAAAGATTACAAGGGCTGCCAATATGCCCGAATAAATGGCGAAAAGTTTAGCCCAACTCATCCACTTGCTGGTTTTGTTAGCGGCCATTCTCCGCGGCTCCTTTGATGCTTGAAGCGGTGGTTGTACGAAGCCTTTTTGCGAGTATCTGCGAGAGCTTGAGCAGGACCTTCGCGCCCAGCTTGGGTTCGGTGGAGAGCAGGTTCAGAAAATCAGGACGGAAGAATCCTAGGATCTGTGTTTTCTCGCCTGCCGTGGCGGTCGCCGACCTGGGAGACTCATCAAGTAGCGCGAGCTCGCCGAAAAACTCGCCGTTTTTCAACACGGCTACCTCTGCTTCGCCTGCGCCGGATTTTTTAGTAAGTTTTATGCTTCCGCGTCTTATTATGTAGAGTCCCGCCCCGGGTTCGTTCTCGTGAAAAACTATTTCTCCCGGAACGTATTCCCGTTCGTGGGTGATTATTTCTATTTTCTTAAGCTCCAGATCGTTTAAACCGGAGAATATAGGCGTTGATTCAAGAACTCTCATCACTTCGGTCTTTTCACCGGTCATAATCTTCTTTAGGGCTTCAAGGATTTTCATCTTTCCTCCGCTCAGGCTTTGAATTCCTGTTTGAACTTCTCAATGGCTTTTTTCAATTCTCCGGTAAAGGCCTCGTCAATATCCTTCTTGTCTCTTAGCTCCGACACCAGTTTCGCGAAATTCTCATCCAGGAACTTATAGAATTCTGCTTCAAATCTCCCCACTGCTTCGGTCGGGATATCGTCGAGGTAGCCGTTTGTGGCGGCATAGACGATCATCACCTGTTTTTCCACGGGAAGGGGGGCGTATTGTCCCTGCTTTAGTATTTCTACCATTTTCTGCCCGCGCGTGAGCTGGGCCTGGGTTGCTTTATCAAGCTCGGCTCCGAACTGCGCGAACTTGGCAAGATCCCAGTACTGTTGCAGGTCAAGCTTCATCTTGCCGGCGACCTTCTTCATGGCCTTGTTTTGGGCCGAAGAACCCACCCTTGACACGGAAATGCCTACGTTCAGGGCCGGCCTCACGCCGGAATAAAACAGGTTGCTTTCAAGATATATCTGCCCGTCGGTGATAGAAATTACGTTTGTCGGTATGTACGCGGAAACATCGCCCGCCTGGGTTTCTATAACCGGAAGAGCCGTCAGAGATCCGCCGCCTTTTTCTTTGCTGAGTTTTGCCGCCCTCTCAAGCAGCCGTGAGTGAAGATAGAAAATGTCTCCCGGATACGCTTCTCTGGCAGGAGGTCTCTTAAGCAGGAGGGAGACCTGTCTGTAGGCGACGGCGTGTTTTGAAAGGTCGTCATAGACTACCAGCGCGTGCTCGCCAAGGTCCCTGAAGTATTCCCCGATGGAACAGCCTGAATAGGGAGCCAAAAATTGCAGCGCCGCCGGATCACTTGCCGTTGCGGAGACCACTATTGTGTGGTCCATAGAGCCCTCTTCTTCAAGCGCTTTGACGAATTGGGCGACCGTGGATTGTTTCTGCCCGATTGCCACATAAATGCAGGTTACGCCGGTGTTTTTTTGGTTAATTATGGTGTCGATAGCGATGGCAGTCTTGCCAGTCTGCCTGTCGCCGATTATAAGCTCCCTTTGCCCGCGCCCAATCGGTATCATGGTGTCTATCGCTTTGATGCCGGTCTGAAGAGGTTCTCTTACCGGCTGTCTTTCCACGACTCCCGGGGCGCGAAGTTCCACGGCCCTTCTTGTTTTTGCCACGATAGGGCCTTTCCCGTCGAGAGGATTCCCAAGGGCGTTAATAACCCTGCCGCGAAGCTCTTTGCCTACCGGTACCTCGACAACCCTTCCGGTGCATTTTGCTATATCGCCTTCTTCAATAAGCTTATCATCGCCGAGAACAATAATCCCGATGTTGTCTTTTTCAAGGTTCAAGGCAATGCCGTAGATGTTGTTTGGAAACTCAACGAGCTCAAAGTACCTGACATCGTCCAGGCCGTAAACGCGGCAGATTCCGTCTCCGACCGTAAGCACTACGCCTGTATTCCTGCGGTCAAGCTTGCCCTCGTATTTCTGTATGAGTTCCTTGAGTACCGATGTTATTTCTTCCGGTGAAGCCTTAATATCCTTAGACATGATCACCTCAGTTTGTTTCGTTTATGCCGGAGAATACCCGCAAAACAATATACTCCCAGCCTTCAGGCTGAAGTATTTTAATTATTTAGAGCTTCCCTTAATTCCAGCAGGCTGGTTCTGATACTGCCGTCCACCAGGTCATTGCCTATCCGGATTGAAAGCCCGCCTATCATCCCCGTATCAATCGCGTAAGTTAGTTTGAACTTCTTCTTGTAGCTTTTTTCCAAGACGGAGTTAATCTTCTCCTTTTCTGCCGCATCAAGTTCCGAGGCGGAGAATACTTCCGCGCGCTTGACGCCTTTGTTTTCTTCGCAGAGCAAGGAATAGACTTCAAAAATATCATTAAAGAGAGCAAGCCTTTTTTTTTCGAGCAAGAGGGACAGGAACGCGCGCGCCTCCCGCGGAGCTTTCTCTCCGGCGAGAGAATAAAACATTTCTGTCTTTTCCCGTGCCGGTATTGACGGGGAAAGGAGCGCTGAAAGAGCCTGGCCTTCAAGCTTTTCACTAACAGAGGCCAGCGCTTCCTGTATCTTGGCAGGGCCGTCAACCCCGAGTTCAAGGGCGGCCCCAAATAGCGCGGAGGCGTATTTTTTTGAGAGTGTGCCTGCCGGCATTATTTGCCGCCTTTTTCAATTTCCGCCAGGACTTCATCCACGATCCTGTCGTTTACCTTATGAGAGAGATTCTCTTTTATAAGTTTTTCGGCGATGGCCACAGACATGTTTACGACCTCTATTCTCAGCTCCTTAAGCATTTTTTCTTTCTCAAGGTTTATCTTTTCGTAAGTCTTGTCCAGAACATCTTTTGCTTCCTGCCGCGCCTTGAGAATTATATCGTTTTTCAGCTCAATGCCTTCTTTGGTCGCGTCCTTTATTGCCTGCTGGACTTTCTTGTCTATCTCGTCAAGATGCTTCTGATACTCAAGCCTTAAATTCTCCGACTCGGTTTTATTCTTCTCGGCGGATTCAATGTTCTCTTTCACGCCCGCGGCCCGGTCTTCAAGCACCTTTAGAAAGCGTTTCAGGAAAACATTCCAGATAAGTACCATGCCTATCAGGAATGTGATTATGGTGGCTAACAGTATGTAGGGTTCAAAATTGAGCATTTATTTTCCTTTTGCAGCCTTTTCCGCCGGCTTTGCTTCAACCGTCTTGGCCATCTGGGCCTCAAGCTGTTTCTTTTCCATTTCAAGCGACAAAACCTGGTTCTCGGCGCGGAGCGTTTCCACTTTCATGTAAGGAGCCGTGAACGGGTTTGCGAAGAGAATGATGAGCGCCACAACGAGCACGTAAATCGCGATAGATTCAATGAACGCGAGTCCTATAATAAGCGTGCCGTTTATGGCTCCTGAAGCTTCCGGCTGCCTGGAGATGCCTTCCATAGCTTTAGCAAGCGCGTTTCCCTGTGCGCTCGCCGTCATAAGAGAGCCTATTGCCATTGCAATTCCTGCTACCGCGATAGAAACTATGAAAATCATATCTGTACCCATATTGCCTCCTTGTGCTGCATATTATATTCCCGCCGGCGGATTTCCGCCCCTGACGGAATGTTTTTTAGTTGATCCGTTGTTTTCCTGAACATTCAGATATCTGAAGACTGCGCATCTGCGCATCTGCGCATCCGCACTTCTGCGCATCATTTTTAATGTTCTTCGCTAGTCGAAACCGCCCCGGCAATATACACCATGGCCAGCATCGTGAAAACCAAAGCCTGTATAAAGCAAACCAGCCCTCCAAGCACCATAATGAGAGGGCGAAGTATCAGGGAACCTGTCTCGAGCATCTTCTGTACTATCCACGGCATGTCTGTGAAGGCGAATGTGACGAGCAGCGTCGCGAGTATGCCAAGAAGTATTTCTTTCGCGAGTATGTTTCCGAATAGACGGAACGCGAGAGAAAGCGGCCGGATGAGCTCGCCAATTATATGTATTGGGAAAAGAAGAGGGGCAAGCCAGAATGGCGGCCCGGCAAAGTGTTTAAAGTATCCGAAAAATCCTTTTGCCTTGATGCCGAAATAGTGGGTCGCGCAGAATATTATAAGCCCAAGACCGAGCGTCACATTGATGTTGCTGGTCGGGGATTTGAAGCCCGGAATCAGTCCGAGCAGATTGGAAATAAAGATAAAAAGGAATAGCAGCGCGAAGAGGGGGAGGAACCTCGGTCCCTCTTTGCCCATGTATTCTTCCGCCCGCTTGATTATCCACTCGAGGAAGAACTCGGTAACATTCTGCGCGCCGCGGGGGAGGGTTTTAAGCGTGAGCCTGACAATAATGAAGAAAACAATGATAAGAGCCATAACGATCCAGGACATATAGACCACTTCAGGCACGTGAAACGGATTCGGTATGAGAAATTCTTTTAGCGGGCCGGCTTCGTTCATTTGCCCGCCTTTTTACCCATTCCGGAATATCTCTTCCTCGGAGAAAGAAACGTCATTATTCCGAGCATTCCAAGAAGAGAGAACATCACGGTCGTGTCTTTGCCCGATATAACCGAGGCGCCAAACACTACGAGCAACAGTCCGAGCATTCTTGCTCCGAGGCTGATAAACATGACGCCGCGCCCTTTCTTGGGGGCTCCGGCCAGCGCCTTCTTAACGGTCCAGACAAGCAGGATGTTGTTAAGTGTCGCCGCCGCGCCTCCGACTGCCGCGCCAATCAATATCTTTAAAAGAGTAGTCATTTCCATTTTATTGAGCGTACCTCATTAAAGATGTATATGAAACCGCCGACAATTCCTGCAACCAGCAATATTAGCGTAAATATGGGAGCTGTACCGAATTTTTTGTCAATATTAACACCTATAAATAGCCCTATTACAATAACAGCCGCCAGGGTCAACCCCAACCCCGAAAGCCTGCCTGCCGCCGCCCAGAACTTAAAATCGTTCATAAGGATCAATTATAACGGAAGCCCATACCAATATCAATATAATTGCAGAACTGCACAGTCTACATATATGTAAGAAGAATAGGCCTTGGAGCCGGCTTTGCGCCAGTTTTGATATAACTTTTATGGCATAGACATTTCGGGTATAATTGTTTAGATAAGATTATGGAGGGCAAATGAGAGCATTGGATTATATCTGGCCCGCACCGCAAAAGATTAGCGCGCCCGAAAAGAAGCTATGCAGAATAAACCGAGTTATCTCCGCATCAGGGAATGTTCCCTTGAATTTTGCGGAGGGGCTTGCTGAGTTGGGAATCAAGTCAAGCCGGAAAGGCCTTCAAGTAAAATTCAAAAATAGCAGGTCTGTTCGTAGTCCGGAAGGATACAATTTAAGCATATCCGAAACTTGTATTACCGTCAAAGCATCGGGAGAAAAAGGTTTTTTTTATGCGGCGGAGACTCTCCTTCAGATTTTCGGATACTCGCTGCCCGGCGGCAAGCTCCCATGCATAAAGATAGAAGATGCGCCTGTTCATAAAGTCAGAGCTTTTATGGTTGACCTTGGAAGGTCGTCATTTTCTTTGAGATATCTAAAACGGATTATCCGGATTATGGCAAGCCTCAAAATGAATGCGCTGCATCTCCACCTCTACGACGACCAGCTCTTTGGTCTCCGGCTGAAAGGCCTTCCTCTTGGCAGCGAAAATCCCTCCGCTCTTACGCTTGAGGATTTAAAGGACCTTATTAAATACGCCGGAAAGTTTTATGTGGAGATAATTCCAGAGATAGAAGCCTGGGGACATGTAGGTTCAATCGTGTATCACTATCCGGAATTGAAAGGCGGGCCGGGAATGTACGGTTCAACATCTTTCCTGCTATGCAGCAAAACCCTTGCCCTGATTGAAGAAATAGCATCGCAGATAATATCTGTAATGCCTGATTCAGGGGCATTGCATTTTGGTTTGGATGAGGCGAACTGGTATCTGAGCAAAGAAACAGCCATGGAGGGAATGGAGCCTGCCGGGCTCGTCGGCGCATATTATGAAATCCTAAAAAAACTGAACAAGAAATATCGTAAGAAAATAAAAATGTGGGCGTGGGCTGATCATGGCGGCAGGCCTTTGCCGGATGAATTAAAAGAAAAAATTGTGATAGAACCCTGGAACTACTGGATAAGAAACAGGGAGAAAATACTCAAGGAGTTGAAATCTTACGGAGGGAAAGATAAACCCGAGTTCATGATGGCCGGAGGAATATCCGGCGAGCAATTCCGCGGCGCGTATCAGGCGACAAGACTCTGGTCTTTGCAGGGCATGAGATATCCCAATGTAATGGGGATTGATATTGCATTCTGGGGCACGAACGATATCTCATCATCAATGCTTTCACTTTTTGCAAGTTTTGGTTTTTGCTGGAATCCGCAGCCGGAGGATTTGCCTGAGAGCGCTGATTATGAAACTCTTGATCAGTTGATGGGAAGAAAGATGATGGTGTGGCAGCTTACCTTTAAAGCCGGCAGGCAGGATCTTTTATTTAAGGATATGGGTCCCGTGGTATATAACGGATTTTTCCTTACAGGAAAAAAACACGGAAAGCCGGTTGCAAAGACTGCTGATTTGAACAGGCTCGGGTATTATATAGAGGAGTGAAATGCCTTGAAGCAGATGCTCCTGAAACAGCTTATTTGAAAAGCGCTTTCAGGCTCAAGCATCTTTCTGGCCGTTGGCTGTAATGATAAATAACCCTTGACACTCTTTGCCGAATCCTGTATATTCTTCCCTCGTTCTATAAAAGAAAGTTTGTTATAGCACTTGACAGTTTAAAGAAGTTTTGTTATAATCACCTTACGTTGGTTGACATGAGATTTAGTCTTGAGTTTTAAACGATTTTCAACGCTGGTTTAGAGAAATCTGGGAAAGGCCCCTAATCAAAAATTAGAGTCTCTTTTTCAGATTTTTTAAAGAGCGCTGGAATCGGCGCTCTTTATTTTTTTCGTTCTTTGAGAAAACTAGACGAGATATATTTGAGTAGACCTTATGGTGTATGACTCAATATTTAGAGCCAAAACCTACAAAATTAAATTAAAATTTAACTTTTGGAGAGTTTGATCCTGGCTCAGAACTAACGCTGGCGGCGTGCCTAACACATGCAAGTCGTGCGGAATTTTGGTGGTAGCAATACTATCAAAGTTTAGCGGCAAACGGGTGAGTAATACGTAGGTAATCTTCCTTCAAGTAAGGGATAACTCGGCGAAAGCTGGGCTAATACCATATGACACTGTATTATGAAAACGGTGCAGTCAAAGCAGTAATGCGCTTGAAGATGAGCCTATGGCCTATCAGCTAGATGGTGGGGTAATGGCCTACCATGGCTAAGACGGGTAACCGGCTTGAGAGGGTGCTCGGTCACACTGGAATTGAGAAACGGTCCAGACTCCTACGGGAGGCAGCAGTGGGGAATATTCCGCAATGGGCGAAAGCCTGACGGAGCGACGCCGCGTGGATGATGACAGTCTTCGGATTGTAAAGTCCTGTAGAGGGGGAAGAAGGGTGCCGCAAGGCATTTGACAGTACTCCTAAAGTAAGCTACGGCAAACTCTGTGCCAGCAGCCGCGGTAATACAGAGGTAGCAAGCGTTGTTCGGAATGACTGGGTGTAAAGCGCGTGTAGGCGGTCTAGTAAGTTGAATGTGAAATCCCCTGGCTTAACCAGGGAACGGCATTCAATACTGCCTGACTTGAGTGCGAAAGAGGAAAGTGGAATTTCGGGTGTAGCGGTAAAATGCGTAGATATCCGAAGGAACACCGGTGGCGAAGGCGACTTTCTGGTTCGCAACTGACGCTGAGACGCGAAAGCTAGGGGAGCAAACAGGATTAGATACCCTGGTAGTCCTAGCCGTAAACTATGTACACTAGGTGTGCCCGCCTTAGGCGGGTGTGCCGAAGCTAACGCATTAAGTGTACCACCTGGGGAGTACGGCCGCAAGGTTGAAACTCAAAGGAATTGACGGGGGCCCGCACAAGAGGTGGAGCATGTGGTTTAATTCGACGCTACGCGAAGAACCTTACCTAGGCTTGACATGCTGGTAGTAGTGAACCGAAAGGGGAACCATCCGTAGCAATACGGAAGCCAGCACAGGTGCTGCATGGCTGTCGTCAGCTCGTGTCGTGAGATGTTGGGTTAAGTCCCGCAACGAGCGCAACCCCTATCTTTAGTTGCCCATCGGGTTCGTCCCGGAGGCTACTCTAAAGAAACTGCCACGGACAACGTGGAGGAAGGTGGGGATGACGTCAAGTCCGCATGTCCTTTATGCCTAGGGCCACACACGTGCTACAATGACGCGTACAAAGGGTTGCCAAACCGCAAGGTGGAGCTAATCCCAAAAAACGCGCCTCAGTTCAGATTGAGGGCTGCAACTCGCCCTCATGAAGCTGGAATCTCTAGTAATCGCGGATCAGCCACGCCGCGGTGAATACGTTCCCGGGCCTTGTACACACCGCCCGTCACACCACGAAAGCCCGTTGTACTTGAAGATGATTTATCCTCACGGAGGTCAGATAGAGTATAACTGGTGATTGGGGTGAAGTCGTAACAAGGTAGCCGTATCGGAAGGTGCGGCTGGATCACCTCCTTTTTAAGGAAAAATCGTGATCGTTTTAAAAAAGGTTGAAAGAATATATCTCGTTCTAGTTTTTAAATAGCAAGCACTCGGCAATACGCAACTGTAGTGCCCACATCAAAGGGCCTATAGCTCAGTTAGTTAGAGCGCACCCCTGATAAGGGTGAGGTCTCCTGTGCAATTCAGGATAGGCCCACCAATTTTTACCCGGGGGGTGTAGCTCAGATGGGAGAGCACCTGCTTTGCAAGCAGGGGGCCAGGAGTTCGATCCTCCTCACCTCCACCATCAAATGTGAGTACTGAGAAGCGAGTGCAGTTGGACCTATATGGCGGGGCTCAGGCAAAATAGCCTGGGAAACGGTATATAGATTCAGCATGCTCTTTGACATAACAATAGCAAAAGCAAAAACTTAGAATACTTAGTTAGTTTACTTCGGTTCGTAACAGATCCGACTTATATGGTCAAGCTACTAAGAGCAATCGGTGGATGCCTTGGCTCTGGAAGCCTATGAAGGACGTGATAGACTGCGATAAGCCCCGTGTAGTTGTCTGTAAACGTTTATGCGGGGATCTCCGAATGAGGAAACTTGTGTGGTGTTAACCACATATCCATGGATGAATACATAGTCCATGGAAGACAACCGGGTGAAGTGAAACATCTCAGTAACCCGAGGAAAAGAAACCGGTATAACCGGAATATCCTTAGTAGTGGCGAGCGAAAGGGATAGAGTCTAAACCTGGTGCATGTCAAGCCTGCAGGCGTTGTGTATCAGGTGTCGTGGGAAATAACTTGGCAGTTCTGCAAAACTGTCGTGGAGTTACAAACCTGTGATATAGCTGAATAGTTTGGAAAATCTAACCATAGACGGTGATAGTCCGGTAAGCGAAATGTCACAGGCTCCATTGTTATTCTCCCAAGTAATACGGGACACGTGAAATCCTGTATGAATCAGCCCAGACCACTGGGTAAGACTAAATACTCTCCAGAGACCGATAGTGAACCAGTACCGTGAGGGAAAGGTGAAAAAGAACCCTTGAGAAGGGAGTGAAAAGTACCTGAAACCGTTTGCTTACAAGCAGTCAGAGCCCGCAAGGGTGATGGCGTGCCTATTGGTTAATGAGTCCGCGAGTTAATCGGTGTAGCGAGGTTAAGGAGCATCTGCTCCGGAGCCGTAGCGAAAGCGAGTCTGAATAGGGCGTATTAGTTACATCGATTAGACCCGAAACCGCGTGATCTACCCTTGTCCAGGATGAAACCTCGGTAATACGAGGTGGAGGTCCGAACGGGTGGCTGTTGCAAAAGCCTCCGATGAGGTGAGGGTAGGAGTGAAAAGCTAATCGAACGCGGTGATAGCTGGTTCTCCTCGAAATAGCTTTAAGGCTAGCCTGGAGTTAGTAACTGTGGGGGTAGAGCTCTGATAGGACTACGGGGTTGAATAAACCTACGAAATCCTTTCAAACTCCGAATACCACAGTGTATCCTCCGGAGTCAGAACATGAGCGCTAAGGTCCATGTTCAAAAGGGAAATAGCCCGAATCATTGATTAAGGTCCCAAAATCTATGCTAAGTGGTTAAGGTTGTGGAATTACGTAAACAGCCAGGATGTTGGCTTAGAAGCAGCCACCATTTAAAGAGTGCGTAACAGCTCACTGGTCGAGTGATTCTGCGCCGAAAATGTCCGGGGCTCAAGCATAGTACCGAAATCATGGATGCTGCAGCAATGCAGCGTGGTAGGGGAGCGTTCCATTGTAGGCTGAAGGGTAACTGTAAAGTTACCTGGACGAAATGGAAGTGATGATGCGGACATAAGTAGCGTGAAGGCGGATGAAAAATCCGCCCGCCGTAAGTCTAAGGGTTCCTTGAGCTAGGTTAATCCGCTCAGGGTAAGTCGGGAACCTAAGTCGAGGCCGAAAGGCGTAGATGATGGATAACAGGTTAATATTCCTGTACTACGTAGTAGTCGTTATCAGCGATGGGGCGACGCAGAAGGATAGGTGGGCTTCGTGTTGGATCGGAGTCTAAACGTGTAGGTGGGGTGACCAGGTAAATCCAGTTGCCTATTTAAACACTGAAGCGCTATGGATAGTCGGGTGGGAGACTGCCCGGTGAATTCACTGATTCCACGCTGACGAGAAATAACCTCTAGTCAGACTATTACGTATCCGTACCGCAAACCGACTCAGGTAGACGAGAAGAGGATTCTAAGGCGCTCGAGAGAACTTTGGTTAAGGAACTCGGCCTAATCACCCCGTAACTTCGGGAGAAGGGGAGCCTCGTTAGCATGTATCCTTTAAAAGATATGTGCGAGGAGGCCGCAGTGAATAGGCTCGTATGACTGTTTAACAAAAACACAGGACTCTGCTAACTCGCAAGAGGATGTATAGGGTCTGATGCCTGCCCAGTGCCGGAAGGTCAAGAGGAGATGTCAACCGCAAGGCGAAGCATTGAATCTAAGCCCCGGTAAACGGCGGCCGTAACTATAACGGTCCTAAGGTAGCGAAATCCCTCGTCGGGTAAATTCCGACCTGCATGAATGGCATAACAATACGGGCACTGTCTCAACCAAAGACTCGGCGAAATTGTAGTTCCTGTGAAGATGCAGGGTACGCGCAGCTAGACGAAAAGACCCCGTGGAGCTTTACTGTATCTTGGCACTGGATTTTGGTTTGACATGTAGAGAATAGGCAGGAGCCTTTGAAGCGTTGCCGCCAGGCGACGTGGAGGCGACAGTGTAATACTGCCCATGCCGTACTGAAGTCCTAATCTTTCTCCGTTATCCGGAGAGGAGACAATGCTTGGGGGGCAGTTTAACTGGGGCGGTTACCTCCTAAATTGTAACGGAGGTGTCCAAAGGTTCCCTCAACGCGGTCGGAAATCGCGTGTCGAGTGTAAAGGCATAAGGGAGCTTTACTGCAAGACCGACAGGTCAAGCAGTCACGAAAGTGGGGCTTAGTGATCCGGTGATTCCGAGTGGAAGGATCATCGCTCAACGGATAAAAGTTACCCCGGGGATAACAGGCTGATCGCATCCAAGAGTTCACATCGACGATGCGGTTTGGCACCTCGATGTCGGCTCATCGCATCCTGGGGCTGAAGTAGGTCCCAAGGGTTTGGCTGTTCGCCAATTAAAGCGGTACGTGAGCTGGGTTCAAAACGTCGTGAGACAGTTTGGTCTCTATCTGCTGTGCGCGTAGGAAAATTGAGGGGAGCTGTCCCTAGTACGAGAGGACCGGGATGGGCGTACCTCTGGTGTACCAGTTATGACGCCAGTCGTAACGCTGGTTAGCCAAGTACGATTGAGATAAACGCTGAAAGCATCTAAGCGTGAAACTTACCCCAAGACTAGTTTTCCCTGAAGACACCTTGTAGACTACGAGGTTGATAGGGTGGAGGTGTACAGCCAGTAATGGCTTTAGCTAACCACTACTAATCTGTCGTTCGGCTTGACCATATAAATTGGCTTTGTTATTTAAGTTTTTCGCTCCGCTATTGTTATGTAAATCTGCCGGCCGCCTTTGGGCGGTCGGGGCTAAACAAAATAAAATTCTAGTGATCATACCAGAGGGGAAACACCCGTTCCCATTCCGAACACGGTAGTTAAGACCTCTAGGGCCGATGGTACTGCACGGGCAACTGGGTGGGAGAGTAGGACGTCACTAGATTAAATGAGGGCCGACGCCGCAAGGTGTCGGCCCTCTTATTTTTTGTGAATTGAACTTGCTCCCTGCATTTGTTACTAATATAGTATGAGAGCAATCCTTCTTTCAGCCTTTCTGCTGGTGCCGTTGCTCCTTGGGGCGGAATCGCGGGTCACGGAAAGGACCTTCATTCTTACAAACATTAATACTGCGGAAACATTTACTTTCAACCGGGAAATCAGGCCTCTAATGACGCCGGCAGGGCGTCTAAAAATTGATACAAACCGGAATGCGCTCGTTGTTTCAGACACTCCGGAGGTTTTGCAGGCAATTGAGAAAAGGCTTATGGAAGTTGATAATCCGCAAAGGAACGCAAAGAAGATCATTACGTCTATTCGGCTTTTCACAACACCCGTCAATAAAGGAAGCCTGACTTATCCAATCACCGGAATATTTCGGGGGGATTATTTCGGGGAAAAATATATCTCAAGCCGTGATATTTTTGGTGTTACCTCTGCTCTGCTTTCGGAGTACAAGGAACTGAAACTGCTGTTTAGTTCCGATACCGAGGTTGAAGCCGGCGCTTGTTTCACATTCAGTACGGGCCCGGCTGAAGTCTCTGTTGTTCCGGAAATATCCTATAACGCAGATAACCCGGCTATTCAGATTCAGTTGGATTTCAAGTGGAAGAATATTATATTTCACAAGGATGCTCTGGTCAATAACGGCGGCATATGGGAAGGCGGAACTCTCACGGTCTTAAAGGACGGCAGGTCTTCAAGGTTCATTCTGCTTCTTTCGCCGCATGTTGAAGATATGGCGCCTCCGAGATGCAGGCAGTCGGCCGGTATACAGGAATTGAAAGCCGAGGTTCCGGAGTATTCCCCGGCCAAAAATGTTTTGGTATCCTGGGGCGGCGATCGGCCTTTCGGAGCTAACGGCATAGCCAGATATATGATTTACAGGGATAGCAAGCCCATTCTTTTCAAGGACAAAAATAAACTGATTGTAAATGACCTGTCACCGGAAGCTGTTTGGTTTTGGGACGAATCTCCGAAAGAACCCGGGAAAGAATATTTTTACGCTGTGACTGCCGTTAACCCGTCCGGGGATGAGCAGGTAATGTCAAAAAATTCTTCGGTGCGGATCAGGAAAACCCCGGAGGCTATAAAGTGAAGAAAATTATTATCATCCTTCTTCTTGCCCCTGTGTTTTGCGCCGCGCAAGCTCTTCTCGTGAAGAATTATCCGCTTACATATATTTCATGCGAAGACAAATCAGTGGAAAAAATCAAGGCTGTTCTGGGTCCACAAGGCAGGATCGAGGCCGACAAAGAGAACAATTCCATCTGTGTCAAGGATGAACCGGGATATTTTAATGCGGTTGAAAACCTGCTTAAGGAGCTGGATAATCCGGAAGTGCATCCTGTGAAGATAAAGGCCTCATTGATGCTTCTGGAGATAAACCGCAGGGATGATGACCTTGAATACTCTTCTTTTTATAGAATCAAGAATTCATATTATTCCGGCCAATACCTTGTGAATCCCGGCTTGGTTGAAACCATAAGCAGTCTGAGCAAAAGCCGCGCCTCTCATATCACCGTCCTGGATCGAAGGGATTTCGTTTCGGAAGATGGAGCCAGCATTAAAGAAGAAGGCATTGATGTCAAACCGCAGAGTTATCGCAACGGACAAATAGGGGCGGGCATCTCATATAGATGGAAAGATTTTGATTTTGAAGGAAAGATAACGGCCGATAACGGCGGTGTTCATTGGTGCGCCGGTGCCGTGGAAGCAATCCCGGAGGGCGGAGTAAAAGAAACTATCTTAATAACAGCTTTAACTGTTATCGATAATGCTCCGCCAAGGTGCAAGGAAACTCCCTGGATAAGCGTTCTTAGGCTGGCACAAAAAAACAATAATGATGTTCTGATTGACTGGAGTGCAGATCTTCCTTTTGGGGGCCATGGTATACAGAAATACTTCATCTATAGGGACGAGAAACCAATAGTCGCAAAGGAGAAAGATAAACTTATCATGGCTGATCTTTCCGGTGATTATACATCGTTTCTTGACTTGGCGCCAAAAACACCGGGTAAAGATTATTATTACGCCGTTACAGCCGTGAACCCTTCCGGCATGGAACAGTCATTGTCGAAACCGGTATCAATCACTTTATCAAAAACATTTGTTTTAGGTGCTGAAGATAAGCCGGGATTTATTACACGGCGCTATATTTGCCGTTATTGCCGCCCCGGAGAGGTTATACGGCAGGTAAAAGGGGTGCTGACAAAAGAGGGAAAAGCAGAAACCAATCCATTGACTAACGAACTCATTATCACAGACATAGAAGATGTTTTTGAAGGTTTCTATCAGCTTATGAAGGAACTTGATAACCCGATGTCCAATTCAAGTGATATAACCGTCAGTACTTTGTTTTTTGAGATGCCGGCAGGGAGCGGCATTTGTCCTGATAATGAAACTGTCCGTGATTTCCTTTCACGGGAAAAAAGCGGGACATCTGCTTATGAATGTGTAAGGACGTTTACGGATATAGCCTCGTTTCTTGCCAAAAACTGCGGATTTAGCTCTCCGAATTATTATTCCTTGTTTGTAAATTCAGAAGACGGCTGTGAAACCAGGGTTAAAATGAAGGACGTTGTCTTTGTTCTGACGCCGCAATCTCAAAGGGATGGGACTATTTCATTTCAGTATTTTTTGAAGAATGAAGACACCGAGACCCGGACCAAAACTTTTGGTTTTCAGAACCAATCCAAATTGATTCATAAAGGGCTCCAGGACGGGTCTCAAAAGTACTATTTTCTGAGAGGATACGGGTTATCAGGCGTGGATTCTGCAAATTCTCTGCCTCCTTGCCCGGCAACTCATCCGGGAAGCCCGGAGCTTGAGATAACCGTTGTCAAAGATCCTGTTTCCGGCGCGGATAATATCCTGCTTGACTGGAGCAAAGATATGCCGTGGCATGCCGAAGGGATATACAAGTACAATATTTACCGCGACTCAAAACTTCTTGTGAATAACCTTAAGGGCAACGCGACCTCTTTCCTGGACGCTTCTCCGGAAGGGCCCGATGGAAAGCATATTTACGTCGTAAGAGCCGTAAACCAATTCAATGTTGAACAATAGGAACAGAACCTGCCTTTGTTTCTTCCGGAATTTAAATGTCTTGCGATAAAATGAATATTGACAATAGAACAATTTTAACTAAAAAGAGGATAGCGGCCGTAAGGCAATAAAAGGATACGCGCAAATACATTGCTGTCTCTGTCTCGTTTTCCCCTGGTAAAAGACTGCGTCCTTCAGACCGCAGTCTTTTGCTTTTTGTGGATGCGATTACGCTGATTGCATGCTCGAGTGAGAAAAACCACTAAATCTTAACAAGAACTTTATGGTCAAATACTCGCCGCTGTGTTATAATATTTTAATAAAAGACTAATGTTGCCAAAGCCTGATAAATACCAGTAATCGGAGTATATATGAAATCACCACTTTTTGCTTTGTTCAGTTCAGGCAAATTCAAAAAAGCCCTTATAATTCCGCTATTTATTACCCTGGCTGCCCTGCCTTTGAACGCGTCCTGGACATCCTCGACAGTTGATTCCTCGGTTGGGAACTCAGGTACAACAGCGGATGACGCGTATCCTGCAATAGGCGTTGACGCTTCGGGCGATATTCACATTGTTTACTTTGATTTTACCGGCATTAATGATTCCACCCAGAAATCAAAGTTCAAATACGCGAAAATACATAATTCCTCTGCAACCGTCAGCACTATCGAGAGCGTTTTTAATGTCGGGAGAAAAGCTGTATTGAAAATTGACGGCGCCGGGGCGGTTCACACCGCGTATTATGACTATACAAATAAAAATCTGAAATACGCGAAATACAACGGCAGTTCCTGGACAACGACGGTCGTTGACGGAGCGCTGACTAATTATGGGGTTACCGGCGATTATATGTCGCTTTTTCTGGACGGTTCCAATCAGCCCCACATTGCCTATTTCACCACCAGCGGCACTCCGATGACCGCCTCAATTCTAAAATACGCTTATTATGACGGGAGCTGGCACACAAGCCCTCTTATTTCCGATACCTCGGGTAAACACACCGGTTATCACCGGGCGCTGGTAATGGATGGCGCCGGACATCCGTATATAATTTTCTCGGACGACGAGAATTTGAAATGCATTAAAAACCTGGGAGCCGGCTGGCAGACAGAAACCATAGAAAATGTCGGACCGGGAGATCTTTTCGCCGCTATTGACGCTTCCGGAAATATTTATGTTTCTTATCACGACCTGCAAAATAGTTTAGGCAAAGTTGCCAAATATAACGGGAGTTCCTGGGCTATAACCACTCTTACCGGATCAGCAACCGGCGCCTATGGCCCTATAGCGATAAATCCTTTGACAGGATATCCCGAGATTAAGTGCGCTGTTACTCAAGTCAAATACAACGGTACATCCTGGGTTACGCAGGAGACAAATACAGTCGGTTCTGGAATGCCCTGTACACTGGCCTTTGATTCTGCCGGCAATGCGTACACGGCTTTCTATGATACGAATTCACTCCCTTATAAATTGGATTATGCGAAATCAACCTACAAACTTTCAGGCCGGCTGCTGACATTTTCAGGGACAGGCACGATTAACCTTTCCGGCTCGGCAACTGCTTCCACAACCAGCGATACCAATGGCAATTTTTCCTTTGACTTCCTGCCTGGCGGCGGGACCTATACCTTGACGCCGTCCGCAACCGGCTACTATTTCAATCCGTCCTCCACGACGGTGACTAATATGTGGGATGACAACAGCAGCAATTACTTCTACGGGAATACGGCTGCTCCAATCAGCATCTCAGGAAACATTTCCGACGGGGCCTCCCCGCTTAGCGGTGTGAGCGTTTCGCTTACGGGAAGCACGGTTTTGGGCGCTACAACCAACGGCTCGGGGAATTATTCCTTTTCAAGCGTTGCCGGCGGAGGTTCCTACACCATAAGGCCGTCGAAAACGGACTATTACTTTTCTCCGGCAAGCATTAACCTTACGGCTGTTACTGCCAATCAGACGGGGAAGGATTTTACCGGCACGCTGAATTACTATATCAGCGGCTATACAAAGGACAGCCAGGGTACAGGGGTTACGGGGGTTACTGTTTCGCTTTCAGGAACCACCACAGCGACGACTATCAGTTCAACAGGCGGCTATTACGAGTTTTTAAATCTCACTCCGGGCGGGAATTATGTTGTAAATTTCTCGAAGGGCGGAACAAATGCCGGCTCCACAGCCATAACTATCAACAATCTCTCATCGGATACCTCAAACCAGAACGCGGTCTCCTCCCGGCTCTACTATATCAAGGGCCTCGTGAAGGACGGCTCCGGAAATCCCATAGCAGGGGCAAGCGTCCAAATAGCCGGTGGTGTCAGCGCCGGCACCACGACCGATTCAACCGGTTACTATGAATTCTTCAACCTTCCTGAATGGCACGACTATTCGGTTTCGGCTTCTTTAGCGCATTATTATTTCGCGAGCAACATTCCTTTTGGCGGCTTAAGCGGTAATTACGGCCCTGCCCAGCCCGACCCGCATTACAGCGTTTATGACGCCACTACTCCTGTCATAACGGGAAATCATATTTTCAACGTCCAGGGAAGCGTGCAAGACGGAAGTTCACAACCTGTGAACGGCGTCACGCTGATGCTTACGGGAACCACTACTTCAAGCGCGATTTCGTCAGGCGGGCAATTTTACTTTTTGCAGCTGCCGGCATACAGCAATGTCATCGTAACTCCGGTGAAACCGGGCTATACCTTTGTTCCTTCAAGCGCGCAGTTCAATCCGATATCGGATGATCAAAACTCCTGCGATTTTACCGCCACGCAGAACCAGTATAAGGTGAGCGGGCATGTTTATTGGCCGGGCGGCTCCCCTTTCTACCAGCCGGTTGTCACCGCAACGGGTACCGGCACGGTGACAGTGACGGGAGACAACTCCGGCTACTATGAATTTCCTCTGCTTCAGGGCGGCCAGAGCTATACGGTAGTCCCGGTAGAAACCTGGCAGTACCATTTTACGCCAACGGTCATTCCGGCCCTCGGGGCGGATACTTCCGGAACGGATTTCACGCTCTGGTATAGAATATCGGGAAATGTTACTTTCAACAGGTACGACGGCTCCTCGTTTACGACTACAGGAGTTTCCGGAGCTACTATAACATCAACAGTTGGAAGCACTCTGACAAATACGGTACTTACGGCGGGTGACGGAACATTCTCTCTGGATCACCTGGGAGCAGGAGAGCATGTAGTTACGGCTTCCTTTATGGGCGTTGACATGTCTCCTACCGCGTATACCTGCACCAACGGAATGAATAATACTAATGCTAACTTCTCCGTGAGCGGCTTGCGCTATTTTGTAAGCAATGGTTCTATAGCGGATCTTTCCGGAACAACGGTAACTTTTGCCTCGGCTCTTGAGTCCTATACGAAAGACTATATCGGCCAGGGCTACCTTATAAACAAACTCCCTTACACTATAACCCCTGTAACCCCGGGTTTCACCTACACGCCCTTAAGCACCATTGTGACCGCGAACGGCTCAACGGTTAATGTGACCATCAACCATACCGCGAACTATTATATAGACGGTTATGTAAAGAATGCAGGAGCTGTCGGGATAGGAGGGGTAGTAGTGAGCGTCTTAAATAGTTATCCCTCCTGGGTAAGCGGCACACCACTGACTACTGATTCAAACGGCTATTACAGAACGCCAAACCTCGGACCGGATACATATACTTTTACTCTATATAAACAGAACTATGCTTTCGCGCCGGCCAGCACGCAATGCACAATTGTTTCCTCAAGCGCGTCCAACCCGGACATCATTGGCACGCTAAGCACCTATTCCTTAAGCGGCTATTTGAGGGGATATGCGGCTAACCCCGTAAGTGGTAGCGTTGTCAGCCTTACCGGCTCGGCGGCGACAAGCGTGACGGCAAGCACGGCCGGGTATTACCAGTTTGATAATCTTCCGGGCTCCGGCAATTTTACCATTACGCCTTCAAAGGCCGCCTATACTTTCAGCAGCATCTATTCAACGGCTTCACTGTCTTTCACAAACCTAAGCGGAAGTGAAACCGACCAAAACTTCACGGGTTTGAACTACATTAAAGGGCACGCGAAACTCGCGAGCGGAACGGCGGTTTCGGGAGTGACAATCACTATTTATGCCAACAGCAGCCCCATAACAAGCACAACCACCGCGACTGACGGATATTACGAGATACTGAATCTGCCCGCGCCGCAGAATCTTTCGATCGTGCCCGGGAAGTCAGGGTATCAATTCACGCCGAACTCTTTCGGATATAACCCGCTTGACGGCAGCCTGGACAACCAGGATTTCACTGCCGAGGCGAAAGTTGACATCTCGGGCAATGTGAACGACGGGCAGGGAAATCCTCTCCAGGGAGCCAGGGTAGATCTTACGGGAGATGCTACTGATTTTACTTATACGGGATCATCAGGGTACTACAGTTTTACGGTCTCGACAGGCGGAAACTTCGCGGTCGCAGCTTCGCTGACCGGCTACATGATATCCCCCGGGAAGAGGAACTTTCCGGCGATTGCTTCAAACCAGTCCGCGCAGGACTTTACCGGGGTTGCGGAGGCAGACCTAAATACTGCTCTTGATAACGGAACTTTGGTGTTCACTACCGGCGGGAATAATCTATGGTTTAAAACAACTTCCACTTCGGTGAGCGGGGGAAGTTCGCTTCAGAGCGGTTCCATAAATTACGGAGAAGAGGTCTGGGTGAGAACTTCCGTCACAGGTCCCGGAGTCGTGGGTTTTCAGTGGAGCACCTCCTGCGATGCTGCCGGAGCCGGATTGGGTGTGTATGTTGACGGTATAATTCAGGATAGTATTTCAGGAACGGTTTCGTGGACGGCAAAGAGCGTTAGCATTCCCTCCGGAGTTCATACGGTGGAATGGCGTTTTGTCCGGGATCTGTTCGGGACGGCAGGTTCAAATTGCGGCTATCTTGACGCCGTAAGTTTTGCTGTTACCTATAACCTCTCCGGCAGGCTGACCGACGGAGCAGGCACGGGAGTCTCGAGCGTAACGCTGGCCCTCTTTGACGGGTCCAATACCACGGATACGACTTCGGATACAGGCGGCAATTACCTGTTTGCCGGGGTTGCGGGCGGGAGGACATATACAATAACTCCCGTTGATGCCGACGGGTCTTACAATCCGTCCGCAATTACCTGTGTTTCTCTTGCTTCAAACTTGACAGGGAGGAATTTCTCAAAATTCATTATGCTGTCAGGAACTATAACCGGCACGGGTAAAAGCGGAGTTCCCTTGGTCTTGACCGGCGGTGTAACAGCGACGCTTATTGCCGATGTGAACGGCGCGTTCAGCACGACCGTACCTTCAGGCCTTTCATATACATTAACTCCCTCAAAACTCGGATACTCATTCACTCCGGCAGAGTACTCCGCAACCTACTCCTCAAATATATCAATCCTGGATTTCTCGATATTACAGCTTCCGCCAAGGAGCGTATCCGGCGCTGTGAAGGATCCTTTCGGCACGGGCATCTCCGGGGCTGCGGTTACGATAGCGGGTTCCGCTTCACAGGGAACAAGGGTTATTACGGCCGCTTCCAACGGCACATACTCTTTCACAAACCTTTTAAACGGCGGCGATTACACGGTGATCCCGGCGAAAGCAGGTTATAATTTTTCTCCGGCCGTTGTTTCAGGAACCAACATTACCGCGGATTCGACGGGCAATGATTTTACCGGTTATACCGGAACAGCACTGACTATCTCGGGGAAGATAAAGGACGGAACCGGAACCGGAATTTCCGGAGTTACCATAGTTCTCGGACAGGGCGCGAGCAGCGCGAATACGACAACGGATACAAGCGGTAATTATATTTTTGCAGGCTTTGACAGCGGCAGAACCTATACCATAACGGCGTCCGACAGCACGGGGGTTTACAATCCGTCCGTAGTCACGCTCGCGGCGCTTGGAGGTAACACGGCAGGCGTGGAAATGACGAAGTTCGTGAATGTCTCCGGAACAATATTCAGCACCGGCAACAGCGGGGTCGCCGTCGTTGTTACTACCGGCGGTGTTTCGGTAACGCTTGCGTCCGATGCCGGCGGCGCCTTCAGCACGATTGCTCCAACAGGGCAATCTTATCAGATTGCTCCCGCGAAAATGGGTTATACTTTTAATCCTTCAAGTTACGCGGGTTCCTTATTGCTGAATAACCTGTCAGGCTTGAATTTCACCATAGCGCAGTCACCGCTAAAGAGCATTTCCGGCACGGTTCGGGATGATTTTGGCGCGGGCCTTTCCGGTGTGGTGCTCACGCTTACCGGCACGGCATCGGAGACAGGTCCTTTGGTGTTGACTTCCGCTTCTGACGGGACTTACTCTTTTACCGGTTTGCTTTACGGCGGGGACTATACGATTTCCCCGGTAAAAACCGGCTATACCTTCTCTCCGGCCGCATTTCCGGGGACGAATCTCACGGCTGATCTCACCGGCAGGGATTTTACGGGAAATCAGGGTACTCCGATAAATATTACCGGCACGGTAAGGGACGGGATCGGAACGGGACTCGCCGGAGTGACCATAACACTGGCCCGGGGGAGCAGTAATACAAATACCACAACAAGCACGAGCGGATATTACACTTTTACAGGGTTTGACAGCGGGCAGACCTATATTATAACGCCTTCTGCCGTCAATTATTCCTACAACCCGGCGGCAATCACCTGCGTATCAATACCTGCCAGCCGGCCGGGCTCGGATTTTGTGAAGCAGGTGACGCTTTCAGGCACGATATACGGTTCCGGGAACAGCGGGGCTTCCGTAGTGGTTACGGGAGGAGCCGGCTCAACCTTAACTCCCGACGGAAGCGGTGCTTTTAATGGAACCTTACCCTCGGGTATCGCTTACACGCTTACCCCGGTAAGGCTGGGTTATTCTTTCGCGCCGGCAAATATATCGGGGGTCTATTCGACAAATACATCGGCGCTTAACTTTTCGATTTCTCAACTTCCTCTGGTGAGTATCTCGGGATTGGTGAAGGACGCGCTTGATGCCGGTGTAACAGGCGTTACGCTAAGCCTCACCGGATCAGCCGGTCAGACAGGCACTTGCACGGTAACCGCGACGAACGGTGCTTATGCTTTTACGGGCCTGCTTAACGGGGGAGATTACGATATTACTGCCTCAAAGGACGGGTATGTTTTCGCCCCGGTAAAAATGTCAGTAACAACTCTTACAACCGATGTGACTTCCAGGAATTTTCTCGGCAGCAAAGGTTACACTGTCGATATCACGAAAGATAATAGCCTGTCCTTCCTGCTGCCGAAGGGAGAGGTGAAGGTTGATGTTCCGACCGGGTCTTACAGCCAGACCGTAACGATAACGGCCAGCCAGCTCGCGTCAGTGCCTACCACAAGTCAGACAAATATCTCGGAAACCCCTATAGGCGTGGAAATAACATTGACCGGAGCGGCCGCTTCAACCTCCTCAAAACCGATGACGATTACGCTAAAATACAGCGACGCTGATATGATTAGTTTCGACCAGGACAAACTGGTCATCGGCTGGTATGATGATGTTAACAACCGCTGGGTGGTGCTGACGACGACAAGGGATCCCATTGGCAATGTACTCTTTGCCGTGACCACGCATTTCTCAAAATATGCCATATTGCAGTTGTCGCCTTCGGCAACCCTTGACAATGCGACCGTTTATCCAAACCCCTACAGGCCGGGAAGCGGCGGCGCGTTTGATTCAACTGTCATGACCTTCGCGGGCTTGACCTCAGGAGCCAGGATTAAGGTCTTCACTGTTTCCGGGGCGTTGGCCGCGGAACTGGCTGATACAGGCAGCGGGCTGGTAAACTGGAATGTAACCAATTCCTCAGGCGACAAACTTGCCAGCGGATTGTATTTCTACATTATTACCGACACGGCCGGGAACAAGAAGACCGGAAAATTCTCGGTGGTGAGGTGAGCATGTGTAAAAAAATTTCATATATAATCCTTGCCTGTTTCATCGCGGCGGGGGCAATGGCTTCGGGAGCCGGAAGCTCGGCCGGGGATTTCCTGAATATAAGCACAGGCGCAAGAGCCGCCGGTATGGGCGACGCCGCTGTTTCCGGTTCAACCGGCGCGGAAGCCATATATTGGAATCCTGCAGGCATCGCGGGCGCCCGCGGGGAAGCTCTTTTCTCGCACACTATCTGGGCGGCTGACACCTCTCTTGAGACCGCAGGCCAGGTGTTTCAGTTGTCAAAAGGAAGTTCCGCGGGGATTCTGGTGAACTATTTCCTGTCCGGGGACATCAACAAAGTTGACAATACGGGGCTTAAAGTGGGGACCTATTCCAATTCAGATATGTCCGTGGCGTTCTGCTACGCTCTGGACCTCGCGAACGGATTCCCGCTTGGGGTAAGCCTCAAATACATCGGAAGCACCATTGACGGAACGGCTTCAACCGCTTTCGCAGCCGATCTCGGCGTCAGGTATTCGCTCGGAAACAGCCTTGTTCTCGGAGCGGCCGTCCAGAATCTGGGGCTGCAGCTAAAATACAATTCTCTTTCGGAGAACCTTCCGGTGAATGTTATGGCAGGCCTGCTTTTTAAGGCAGGCAAAAGTTTGAGCGTTGAGGGCGACATAAATATTCCTTCCGGCGGCAGTTTAGGGTATTCCGCGGGCGCAGAATACGCCGTTTCACTTGGCGGTTCAACTTCGGCGGCTCTTCGCGCGGGCTATAAGAGCGCGGGAACCGGAAGCCTTTCAGGCCTTTCCGCCGGAGCCGGCATAGGTTTCGGAGGGATTTATGTGGATTACGCGCTGATAATGTTCGGAGACCTGGGAAACAATCACCGCGTCTCTTTGAAGGTTAATATTTAAGTATTGCCCGATTCAATGGTTTCGGATATAATTGAAGTGTGAGGGAGGCCGTAAGCGGCCTGAGAGTTCCGCGAAAAGCGGATTACCTTTGTCCTGTAGGCGCGAGCCCGCGGACGGAACCTGATCCGGATAATGCCGGCGTAGGGAAATGATCAGCAGGCCTACGCTTAATTGCGCAGGCTTTTTCTTTTTAGAGGAGGATTTATGAACAAGGATATGGCCGCAATCTTACTGGATAGAGTAAGAAAACAACAACCCGTCATTCACCACATCACCAACTGGGTGACCATCGCTGCCTGCGCCGATATAGTCAAGGCCTTCGGGGCTTCCCCCGTAATGGCCCACGCGAAAGAAGAGGCGGCTGATATGGCCGGCATAGCCTCGGCGCTGGTATTAAACATAGGAACGCTGACACCCGAAGTGATAGATGCGATGCTCCTTGCCGCGAAAAGCGCGAATAAGAAAGGCATCCCCGTGGTTCTCGATGTCTGCGGGGCGGGGTCGACAAAATACAGGGATGAGAGTTGCGCGAAATTGCTTGACGGGAGCAGGATTGACATAATAAAGGGAAACGCTTCGGAGATAGCCAGGATTACAGGCCTGGATGTGAAGACCAAAGGCGTAGATTCCACTGAGGTAAAATGCGACCTTGCCTCAACCGCGGCAAAACTCGCGAGAGAGAGAAACTGTACCGTTGTGATTACCGGAAAAGAGGATATTGTTTGCGGCGCAAGCGGCACATATATTGTAAAGAACGGGCATGAGATGATGGCAAAGGCGGTTGGGACCGGCTGTATGGCGGCCTCGGTTATTGGAACCTTTGCGGCGGTTGAGAAAGATCTTGCCGTTGCGGCGGCAGCCGGACTGGTCTGCTATGAAGTCGCCGCCGAAAACGCGGCAATGAAGGCAAAAGGCCCCGGGGAATTCAAATTCAGGCTCTTGGATGAAATATATATTCTTTCAGGGGGAAATGTAACTCGAAATCAGAAGTATTAGCTCGTTAGCTATATCCTTGTTTTTATTTTTGAAAGCGCCCTGAATTTTCCGGGGGTCGTGCCCGTGTATTTCTTGAAAGCCAGGTAGAAAATGTTCTCGTTTACATAGCCCGTCTCTTCCATTATCGAGCTTATTTTTAGTTCTGTGGATGAAAGCAGCGCTTTTGCTTTCTCAAGGCGCATTCTCTTTGCGTAATTTGTAAACGACATTCCGGTCTTCCTCTTGAACAAATGGAGGAAGTACCATTGGCTTACCCCGCAGGTTTTTGCAACCTCATACGCTTTAATGCCTGTCTTGATTCCGGCGTTTACAAGGTTTATGGCTTTGTTGATCTTATCCTCCGCTTCCGGTTTGCCTGCCCTTATTTCCCCGGCGGCGCTTCCGATAAATCCGGATAAAAGTCTGAGAAGTTTTCCGGCGCTGTTAACCGCCTGTTTGTTGTAAAAAGGAAGTTGTTTATATTCGGCGTCCAGTTTGCGGTAGGCAAGCTTGCTCCCGGCGCGTTTCATCGGACCCAGGAGAAAGCATCCTTCAAGCCCCAGTGTGCCAAAAACCGGAATTACCAGCTCAAGCAGTCCCGCATGGCATCTTTTCAGGAAAATGCTGTCCTTGCCCTGCGCGCGCCTGTTTACTTTTTGGACACAATCAATGTTGCATTTTCGCTGGGTCTCGGCCTTAAGTCTCGCGCAGACAGGGCCGTGATGCAGGGAGTACTCTGCCGGCAGGTTATGCCTGTCGCTATTAGGCCTGTAAATTAGCCTATACCCTGTAAGTTCTTTTACGGCCGCAGTTATGTCAGCAATGTCTTTATCTGTCATAGTGAGAGCATAATATATAAGTATTATAGCATTACTTATAATTGCGGTAAACACAAAATGTTGCTATTCTTCTTTTGCAATACCAGGAGGCCTTATGAACGCAAGAGAAAGATATATAGAGACATTGCTGTTTGGAAGCCCGGATAGAATACCTTTTACGCCTGGCGGCGGGCGCATTTCCACGGTCAAGAGGTGGGAAGAAGAAGGCCTGCCAAAGGGCAAGAACCAGTTTGAAGCGCTATGCGATGAGCTCGGCATAAAACAGGAAAAATCTCAGCCCAGGTACGAACTCGGAGTCAGCCTGAATATCATGCCGATATTTGAACAGAAAGTGCTGAAGCACGAGGCGGGGCATTATCTGGTTCAGGATTGGAAAGGCGCGATTGTTGAAATCTCCGATGATTACGACCTGACCTACCTCATTTCCGCTTCGGATTTTGTCACAAGGAAATGGCACAAGTTCCCGGTTGAGAATGAAAAGGACTGGCAGGAAATGAAAAAAAGGCTTAACCCCGACGAGCCCGGCAGATTCCCCGCCGATTTTGCGGCAAGATGCGCGAAGTTAAGAGAAAGGGATTATGTCCTTTCCATCAATCCTTACGGCCCTTTCTGGGCCTTGAGGGATTTTTGTGGTTTTGAAAATCTTTGCATGTTCACCATCGAGAAACCTGAGCTGGTTCAGGAAATGGCGGAGGTTTGGGGCGATTTTATGACTAAGGTGGTTTCAAGGATTCTTAACGAAACAAGCCTTGACGTGATTCATATTTCAGAGGATATGGCCTACAAAGAAAAAGCGATGATCTCCCCGGCCATGTGCCGGCAATTCCTTATGCCCGTCTGGAAAAAATGGGTGAAGGCGTTCAAAGGCGACAAATGCCCGGTCATAGCAATGGACTCGGACGGATTTATCGGAGAACTTATCCCGCTCTGGATAGAATCTGGAATCCAGGTGTGCGACCCGATTGAAGTTGCGGCCGGCTGCGACATAAACGCGTTCCGGAAAAGCTTCGGGAAGAAGATGGCCTACCGGGGCGGCGTTGACAAGCGGGAGATGGCTAAAGGCGGAAAGAGGATAGTTGACGAGCTTAAACGCATAGAACCGGTTGTCCGGGACGGCGGATTTATTCCTTCCTGCGATCACGGCGTTCCCCCTGATGTATCGTGGAAGGATTATGTCTATTACGCAGGCCTGTTGGCGGAGATGACCGGCTGGAAATAGCGGTATAATCGCAGGGTTTTGACAAACGGCGCGGGCCTCCGCGCCGTTTTTGTTTTGAAAATTACCCTGTAATTTGTGTTAGAATTACTGATAAGTCGTTCAAACGGAGGTATTATGAAAAAGTTGATTCTTTTCCTTGCGTGTCTACTTCCTTTGGTCTTAACGGCAGGCAGTTCGACATTTGAACCGATACAGATGGGAACAGAAAACTCTGAAGATGCTACCTGCCTGTGGCTCAGGGCTGACCTCGGGAGCGCTTTAGATATCCTTCCGCTCAAAACTCGCGAATGGGCGACAAAGGATTCCGTAACCGGGGGAGCGGCAATAAAGTTCACTTTTTCCACGGGCAGCATGGGTATTGCTTCAATGGAATACAAGGGCCTGCCAAAGGGGAGCGCCGGCCTGACCTTTTACGCCAAGGCCTCGGAGCCGGTTTCTCTGAAGGTGTGCGAGACAGCCGATTGCGCGGTAACCACAGAATGGAAGAAATTTGACATCCCCTGGGAAAAATTCGGGGCGACCCGGGACAATCCAAAACTTCCCTGGCAATTGAAATTCGGGATAAAATATCCTGTTGAACGCAAGATAGTCCTGTGGCTTGACAGAATAGGTTTTGAATCCCCGGCATTTGATAATTCACCAAGACTGGATATTCAGGCAGGGCCCGACCCTGTCATCTCGAGCAAAGAGCTCATCTATGGAGCGGAAAATCTGTCAGGGGTTGTAAGTAACTTAAAGGCTAAGAAAAGCTTCAAAGTTATCGCTTTCGGAGATTCGGTTACGGCCGGGGCGCAGAGTTTCAGAAGCACGTGGGCCTTGAATAAAAACAAGAAGGCCTCTGATTTTCTGTATTTCTCGCACCTCGCAAGGCTTATGAGGGATGAGTTCGGTTATAAAGAGATAAAAGCGGTTCAGTTTGGCCACGGCGGGTGGACCACTGCGCAAGGCATTGGCATCGCCGACAAGGAAGTCATCAAGGAAGCAGGGCCGGATGATCTTGTTATTATTCAGTTCGGCGGTAATGACCTTATGGGCAGGACAAGCATGGCGGCTTGGAAGGCTGACGAGAAAAAACTTATTGCCAAAGTAAAAACCAAAACAAAGAACATCCTTGTCATGGGCATAACCTACGGGGCGGGAATAGAAAGATATGCAGATGAGATCACAAAGACATTGAAAGAGCTTGTTTCCGAAGAAAAAGTTGCGGCTTTTGACGACACAAAACTTTCCCTGTACCGCGGCGTTAAGTTTGCCTATTCCCTGAATGCTAACCAGTTCCATCCTGATTACGTCGGCCATATCACTATTGCAGAGATGATGATACCTGCCTTCACCGGCAAACAAGTAACTTACCCCGAGTAATCAGCAGGCAATGCACAAGGAGCAATTTATGGATATGCCAAAGAAGTTCTATTTTACGGAAATTTCGGGTTCTTACGCCGCCGGAGAACCTTACAGGAAATTTCGACCCAAAGAATCATTTGAATACCTGGGGAATCCGCATAAAGGTCTGGAGACTTTTCAGCATTTTAACGGCGACCCGCTTTTCCCGGGGATAACCTGGAAGGAAGAGGGACCCCACGAATTCGAATTTATCAGAAAAAATCCTGCCGTAGTGAAAGGGCACCTCCCGTCTACGGTCTGTTATAACCGCTGGAACTGGGCTACTTTTGAGCCAAAGGAAGGAGAATTTGATTTTTCGGTAATAGAGGATTCATTAAAAGTCGCCAAGCTGCGGGGGCAAACTCTTCATGTAAGGCTTATGCCCTATTCCGGCGGCGCCGGCGGCAGTCCGGAACTGCCGGAATGGTACAGACAAAGATACAAAGTAAGAAGAGTGGGCGTGCACTGGGAGCCGGAACACAATAGCAAAGAATATTTCAGACTCTGGGGCGGGTTGATTGAGAGAGCTCTCCGGATTTACGGGAAACATCCTGATATAGACATAATAGACACTGCTTTCAACGGGCAGTGGGGCGAAGGCGCCGGGGATATGAACTTTGCAAGATGCAGGGAATTCACCGAGCTTTACCTGAAATATGTACCTGCCGCCAGGCTTGTTGTGGACGGCGGGCATGAAATGGTTACCGGCGCCAAGAGGGGAACCGGATGGCGGATGAACTGTTTTGGGGATATGAGAAATTACGGCCACGGAATTGTGCCTGACGGGCTTGGCTGGAATCACCATTTTGAATCGTATCCGGAAAGGGTGATAGAGGCAGGAGCTTCTGACAGCTGGAAGCGCGCTCCGGTTGTTTTTGAGACGTGCTACAATCCCGCGAGATGGTACAAAGACGGCATGCCGTTGGAATATCTGGATTTCATCCTACAGCAGGGCTTGAAGTTTCATTGTTCGCTCTTTATGCCGAAGTATTCATTAATACCCGGAACCTATAGGACCAGGCTGATGAAGTTCGTCAATCAGATTGGATACAGATATGTTCTCAGAACCTTTAAATATAACCGCAATATTGATAAGAACGGAAAATTCCTTTTTGATATGTGGATTGAAAATGTCGGAGCGGCGCCGCTCTACCGCGACTGGTATGCGCCCGCGCTAAGGTTCAGGCAGGGGAAAAGAACGGAGATAGTCCGCCTGAGGCAGGATATGCGGAAATGGCTTCCGGGCGACATATGGATCAAGGAGCACGTGCAGGTGCCTAAAGAGTTTAGGCACGGTAAAATGCAAGTAGCCGTAGCGCTGGTCAATAAGGCAACTGAAAAGCCAACGGTAAAGTTTGCATCCGAAGGAGCCGCGGCAGACGGTTGGCATCCAATGGGAGAGATAATAAAAGCCTAAAATCGAGATTCAATAATCAAATTCACTTTTCTGGCAGGCAGAAATGTATTTCGTAGACGAACTGAGCAGTATAGTCTCAAATGTCTTTGACGTGCCGGTACGCTTTATAAGCAGGCACGTTTTTAAGACCGTAAAGGCCGTCAAAGAGATGAAAGGCAATGCTTGGGTCATGATATGGACTACTTTCTTCTGGACCATTCCGAGCGCCTGGATAGGGGTATACGCTACTATATATATGAACGATCTGGGCGTCTCCCCGCAGGACATCGGCAATATAGGCTCTTTGTCGCTCTTAATGCAGCTTTTGACCATAATCTGGGGAGGCTACCTCTCGGATCGAGTTGGAAGAAAGAAACTTCTGATAATTTCCGATATCGTGACCTGGATACCGTCGATGGCGCTTCTGATATTCGCGCAAAATGTCTGGTATTTTGTGGCCTCAGTTGTTATCCGCAGTTTTGGCATGCTCGCTAACCCCGCCTGGAAATGCCTCTGCATTGAGGATACAAAGCCTGAACAGAGAGGAAGGGTCTTCTCTCTCATGGCGATAACAGGGTCCATTTCCATGCTTAGCGCGCCTCTCGGCGGTTTCTTCGTAAAATGGTTCGGACTTATTACTGCCTGCAGGATAATGTACACGGTCCTCTTTTTCACGGTCAGCGCCGGAATCTATGTCCGCTGGTTGGCGTTGAAAGATTCTCCGGTGAGCAGCCGCCTGGCCAAAGAGGCAAAACAGGCAAAAGGCATAGATTTCAAGAAGTATTACCTGGATATCCTGAAGACCATCTGGAATAACGCGCATTTCAGATGGTTTATGATCCTTCAGGTGATTACGATTTTTACATTTACCATGTGGAATACTTTTTATCCCGTGTTTCTTGTAGATAAGAACCACGGGCTCGGATTGAATAAGTCGGATATCTCTATTATTCCGTTTATTACTTCTATAGTATTCCTTTCGTCAACTATGATCTCGATCTCGGCATTAAAGCCGAAGCATTACAGGAAATACATGCTGATTCTTTCAGCTCTTCCCATTGCAGGGGCCACGCTCTTTGTTATAACGCCGTCCGGTACAATGATCTTTGTGCTGGTGAGTTTTGTAATAAACAACATCTGGAGTTCCTTCTGGGGGCCGATAGCCGAGAGTTATTCTCTTAGCATCATGAGCGAGAAGGCAAGAGCGCGTATACTTTCCGTATACATTACCGTTCAACTCGCGCTGGTAGCGCCAGCTGGCATGGTTGCCGGAAAACTTTACACGCTAGGACCGAAACTTCTCTTTTCGGTCATTCTTTGCATGACGGTGGTGATCTATTCAATCGTTTATTTCAAATTTAAACCCGGAAAATATGCCGTCTCCCGCTGACTAGGTGGACAATGCCGCCTTTGTTTGTTACTATTAAAACAGGATTGTTGCAGGTTTTTCAAAAAGAGGATAAATGAAAACTGCTTTTGAAACAATGCTTCCGAACATATCCCAATTAAGCGCGCTTTTTGATAATATGTTCGAAGGAGTTTATTTTGTGGATACTGACAGAAAAATACTTTTCTGGAGCAAAGGCGCGGAGCGAATTTCGGGGTTTACTCCCGGAGAAGTGCTTGGTTCCCACTGTTTCGATAATATTCTTATTCACAATGACAATTCAGGCAAGAATTTGTGTTTCGACGGGTGTCCTCTTCTTGCTTCAATGAAAGAGAACAAGGAATGTGAAGCTCGGGTTTACATGCACCATAAGAACGGCTCCCGTGTCCCTGTAAATGTTCATACAATCCCGGTAAAAAATGAAAAAGGAGAGATCTTCGGCGGATTCGAGCTCTTTACTGAGAGCCTCCCTCTGTCGGATATGGCAGATCGGCTGATGCAGCTTCAGAAGGAGGCACTGCTTGATTCTTTGACGGAGCTCGGGAACAGGCGGTACTTTGATGCAACCCTCTATGGCCGGCTGAAACAGCAGGAACGTTACAAGACGGCTTTTGGCATGCTCTTCCTGGATATTGATAAATTTAAAGCAGTCAACGATACTTATGGCCACGCGACGGGTGACAGGGTGCTTGTAATGATAGCCAGGACGCTGCAAAATAATGTAAGGCCGTTTGATATGGTTTCAAGGATTGGCGGAGAGGAATTTACTGTTATCATGGATAAGATAGAGCCGGGCCATCTTCAGGAGAGGGCCGATAAACTGCGCCTGCTCGTGGAAAAATCCGAGATTTATGCGGATGGACAAAGAATCACCGTAACGGTCTCAATAGGCGCCACTCTTTCACTTCCGCCTGACACGGCTGCGTCAATCCTAAAACGTGCCGATAGCCTGATGTATGAAGCGAAAAAAAACGGGCGCAACAGGGTTGTTGTCGGCTAATCAAAGGAACAATTCAAAGTGACAAATAGAAAATTATTGACTGTCGCGCAAATCGTGCTTGGCTCGGCAATGCTGCTTGCCGGCTCGCCTTCCATTTATCTTATTTTTGAAAAAACAGGCTATTATGGGCTGGCCTATGTAGGTATCCTGGTAATACTGATTGGGCTGCTAATCATTCTCGACCGGCGGGCTATTTCTCTGGCGCTGAGGAACATCCTTATCATTTTGTTCTTTCTGCTTATCTGCATGTTCCTATTTGTAGTGATACGCGAAGGCTGGGTTTCCCTTGTGGGTTTCGTCGGTGTGATACTGATAGCGGGAGGCGTTCATTTGGTCGTCGACACGCTCAAGTCTGCGCTAAACAGGAAGTCCCCGCAGAATTACTATCAGAATTCCTTTGAGGCAGTACTCGGTCTGCTTATGACGCTTACCGGAGCTCTTATTTCTCTCGGTACGCTGGTAATCTTTGCCGTAGACCTGGCCCGCAGAGTACCGCTCTTTGAGTACATCAGCGTGATGACGCTTATGGGCCCTATGATGCTCGCCGGCGGGCTTATAATCCTGGCCGATTCCGACACTGATAAAGCCGCTATACTTAAGCGGCATGAAAAAGAATTGAAAAAGGAAGGGAAAAAAGGGTCGAAGTGGAACTTGTAGCGTTCGAGGAGGCAACTTGAAAGCAGGTACGGCTTATACAGATATTACTCCGCCTGATTTTACCTGGATGACCGGGATGGGACCTGACAGGCCAAGGCCGCGCGGAGTGCATGACCGGCTTATGGCGAAGGTGCTTGTCCTTTATGATGGCAAGGAAAAATACGTTCTGGTCACGGTTGATATGAACTATATGGATCTAGACAGCGTGAATGCCCTCAAGCTGCTGGTTGAGAAACGCACCACGATTAAGGGCGAAAATATCCGAATTATCTCGTCGCATTCCCATTCAACCCCGGGCTTGTTTGTCCTCCGTAATTCTCCGGACCTGGGCTTTTATGAGAACTGTGACGGCATGGAAGAGCGGCGGCGCGAGCTTGTCTCGCACGTAAAGACATCATGCCGTAAGATAGCCGGCGCTGTTTGCGAGGCAGACAGGTCTCTTGTTCCCGCTGAAATAGGGTTTGGCAGGGGGAGGGCGGGGTACAATATAGTAAGGTGGAATAAAGCCGGGAATCTAATGCGCTATATTCCGAACAACGCAGGGATGCGGCCCAACCAAAAACCGCTCGATGAGATGTTTGTTATGGGCGTGCGCGCGAAAATTACCAAAAAAACTCTTGCCGTATTTTACACCAACAGCGCGCACTGCATCTGTGTCTGTCTCAAGTCCGACCTTATTACCGCGGATTACCCGTCATACACGGCAGCAGTTGTTGAGAAAACTTTGGGAGGGCTTTGCATGTTCGCTCCGGGGACAATAGGGGATCAACACCCCAGAGATTTTGACTGCGGGTATAAGGCGGCGAAAATAATGGGGGAGCAGCTTGCCGAAGAGATCTTGGGCGCCGTTAAAAAAATGAAGTATTCGGATAAACTTTCCGTGTCAGCGCGGCAGTCCGCATACAGAATGCTTCCCGATAGGAAGGCCGGGAAACGCAGAGAGATTTGTACCCGGACTGTTATGTCGGCCATGGCAATAAACGGGCATGCGCTCTCTTTCTGGCCTGGAGAGCCTTTTGGCATGGTCACGAAGAAGGTAAAAGCTGTATCCGCATTCTCAAATACTACTGTTATTGCCAATACTGACGATTTTAAGACCTATTTTGTCCTGGAGAAAGAGTTTCACAAATACAAATGGGAGGCAGGGGCAAAGCCTTGGAATTATGAGCTTAAAAATGGGGATAGAATGGCGGTGCTTGCCGTAAAGCTTCTTAAAGGGCTAAAACGACAATTGTAATTTGAAATACCTTCCCTGTTGTTGTATAATACGGAACATTCAAACGGGGGTAATAATATGAATAATATACTGAAAATAATCCTTATAGGAGCCGCCATAGGACTGATACTAGGCGTTGCCGGGAATTTTGCCGGAAGGAAGGCGCTTGACTATAATGCCGACTATAACTTTCCCGGCGCGGATGATTCCAAGATAAACAAGGACCTTGATGAGAACTTCAAGGCGGAATACCCTCATACTAACACGGTTGCCGGCGGAGCGGTCATAGGACTTGTTGCCGGGGCCCTGATCGGGGTCTGTGTCTCTTTCTTCAGGACTGAAACTCATCTCATACTGTCGGTCCTTATAGGTTTTTTTGCCGCGGCTTTCATTGCTTCACCTTATCCGTTCTATCCGGTTGGAACAGTCCCTCCCGTCGCTTTTGCGTACAGGATGTGGGTGTTTGTTCCCGGGATGCTGCTTGCTTTTGGCACGGCTTTCTTGCTTGCAACTTTTAAGCCGGCTGAACCTGAGCTTCCGGAAACAATCCCTGCCGTGGAAGAGACACCTGTAAAGCAGGATAAAAAATCCGGCGGGCAGTGGCACGCGCAAAAAAAGAATAAATGATAATTGAGGTTTCGGCAAAGCCGGGATCAAGAAGAACGGGAGTCTCGCACGAAGGCGCAAACAGATATACGGTCCGTGTTACCCAGCCGCCCGTTGAGGGCAAAGCCAATAAGGCAGTCGCCTCGGCCCTGTCGGAATATTTCAAAGTAAGCAAATCCAGGGTACTCCTTCTGAAAGGCGAAAAAGGAAAGGCAAAGGTATTCAGTGTCGATATTTAATGTTTCAACAGTTTGGAATATTGACCGTCATACGGAACCCGCGCGTGTTTTTGAAGAACTTAACGGGCTTGGTTTTGAAAGGTTTGAACTCGCATGGCTCTCTCCGGAAAAATTCAAAAAGCTAAAAGACCCTGCCGTGCGCCGTTTTATCGCAGGAAAGGTTGACAGCCTGCATAATTTTGTTCCTGATACGCCTGTCCTGCCAAAGGGAAGATGGAAAGGCAACTCTTTTATGCTCACTGCCCTTGACGAGGAAGAGCGAAGGCTTGCCGTCAAATACAGCCTGGACACTATTAATAACGCCGCGGAACTCGGGGCAAAAGCCGTAGTCCTACACGTTGGCGAGCCGGAGTATTCCTCGGGAATGTCCAAAGACCTTACACTGCTCCTGAAGCAGGGTTCGCGCGGTTCGGATTCCTTTAATGAACTCCTTTTAAGGATTAAAGAGGAGAGAAAGAAGCAAACCCCGGCCTGTTATGCGCAGGGTATAAAGAGCCTTGATGTGCTCAATGCGCGCGCGGTCAAAGAGAAAATCCTGCTTGGCCTTGAAACCAGGCTTAAGTATGAAGAACTTCCCGGGACTGACGAATTAGAAGACCTTTTTAGCCGGTTCGAAGGCGGAGCCTTCCGGTATTGGCATGATATGGGGCACGCTTTTTGCCAGGAACAGCTGGGTTTTACCGCTGAGATGGAATACCTTGAAAGGTTTGGCGGCAGGCTTCTCGGAATCCATGTGCATGACGTAAAAAACACGGAAGACCATAATTCTCCGGGGGACGGAGAGATAGAGTATTCGAAATTCATAAAGCATTTTAAAATGAGTTCCGTGCTGAAGGTTTTCGAGATTCACCATAAGTCCTCGGCCGGCAGCATCGTTTCCGGCAGGAAAATGCTGGAGGAATTATGCTTGAAGCAATAAAAAAAACAATCAAAAAATATTCAATGCTGCCTCACGGAGCTACGGTTTTGGCAGGTGTGTCAGGCGGGCCGGACTCCACAGCCCTGCTCGCGGCGCTTTCTATGCTATCTAAAGAATTCGAACTCAAACTGAGAGTTGTGCATATTAATTATCATCTCCGCGGCGCCGAGTCTGACGGTGATCAGAAATTTGTGGAGAATCTCTGCCGGCGATTCAGGGTTCCTTTTGAAGCGGTTCAAGCGGATTTTTCACGCGGGAAGAAATCCGGTTCCATTCAGGACGCCGCCAGAAACTTCCGTTACATGGTCTTTTCGGTAAAGGCTTCAGAAGCAAAGGCGGCGTGTGTTGCTGTTGCCCATAACCGTGATGACCAGGTCGAGACCATGCTTATGAGATTCCTTCGGGGCTCGGGCACAGTAGGGCTTGCCGGCATACCGCCGTTCAGGGAACTTTCCCGCGGAGTAAGACTGATAAGGCCATTGATAGATGTCCGGAGAACGGATATAGATCAGTTTCTCGCTGAAAAGAAGCTTAAGGCAAGACAGGACAGTTCAAATAAAAAAGAGTTGTACCTGCGGAATAAAATCAGGCTTAAGTTGCTGCCTTTGGTTAAACGTGAATACAACCGGGGTTTCGACGAGGCAGCGATCAGGCTGCTTCACATACTGAATGAAGAAAATTCTTTTCTGGCCGAAGCGGCGGGAAAGGCGTTTAACCGGCTGAAAGTTCTCGCCGAAGGCTGCTGTTCTTTTTCCTGTTCTAAACTCAATTTTTTGCATCCGGCGCTGCTTAAGCGGGTACTGCGCGCCGGGATAGAGCAAGTGAAGGGGGATTTGACCGGATTGGAGTTTAGGCATTTTGAAAAGCTCTCCGAAATGCTGTCCTTAGTCCGCGGCAAAACTGATCTTCCCGGGAATGTTGCGGCGCAGGTGCACTCCGGCAGGCTGTATCTTCGCCTGAAAAACGGCGCGAAGCAGGGTCTTGTCCCGCTGGCTTTCCCCGGGATAACGAGAACAGGAAAGTTTAAGATTAAGGCTGCGTCCGGCAAAACGCCCTCGGTTTTTAAAGGCCCTTCCCACGCTTTTTTGGACCTAAAAAAGGTCAACCTTCCTCTTTGTGTAAGGAGCCGCAGGCCCGCCGACCGTTTCACTCCTCTCGGAATGAAGGGGAAAAAGAAAATTCAGGACTTTTTTGTAGATCTTAAACTGCCGGATTTTGAACGGGATTCTGTCCCGGTTGTTGTCGACAGCTCCGGGAAGGTTGTATGGGTGGCGGGATACCGGATTGATGACACCGTAAAAATAACAAGGAACACGGAAGAAGTAATACATCTGGTTCTGCTTAAGTCTTAGTTTGTGTTTTCCCGCCTAGTTTCTGATTGAAAGCGCGAATAGTTACGGGTAATATTGATAAAGACAATCGGACTTTCCCCGGAGGGATTTTGAAGAAATGCCTTCTGACTTCCATTTTTGCAGCCGTGGCAGCGCTTTCCCTGAATGCTCAGGTCACACTCAGCGCAAAGGCTGCAGCCGTTACAGTTATTGCAGGGGAAGCCGTGGAAATAAGCGTTAGTGTTATTGATAAGAACGATTTCCCCGCGGATTCCTATCAGGTCAGCCTCGTTGTGCTTTCAGGCGGCGGATCAATTTCGGACACTAAACTCAATCTTAATTCCAGGTCAGCCGGTAAAGTCATGTTATTTACCGGAGAAAAGCCCGGCAATAACGAAGTCAAAGTATATATGCAGGGAGTCACGCCTAAAATTTTGGCCGTGGAAGGCAAGGTCTCGCCGCCGGCGGAACTGGACATCAATATAACAAAAAATAAGATTTATGCGGGCAGAAGTTCTTCTGGCTCGGTTTCAGTCCGAAACACGCTCGGAAGGGCTGCGGCGGATATTAATGTAGTTATAATGGCCTCAGGCGGGTTGAGAGTAACCCCGTCCTCGGGCAATACCTCCTCCGGAGGAAGGCTGAGTTTCACGGTGACCGCTGGAAAAACGCCGTCAGCCGCCGAAGAGATAAGGATAAGAGCCGGACAAACCCTGCAGAAGATGGAAAGGATTGAGGTGCTCGCCCCGCGGGTCGGTTCAATCTCACTTTCAGCAAATCCGCCAAGCGTTAACGCCGGAACAAAGACAACTTTGAAGGCAGTGGTCTACGATGATTTCAGAATACCAATGAGCGGCGCCAAAGTTGATTTCAAAATATTGAATGGCTTCGGCAGATTCTTCCCCCCGCAAGGGGAAACGGACAGGTCCGGGACGGCTTTTTCTGTCTTGACCGGAGGAGCCGGCGAGAATGAGATTCTCGTAAACTGCGAGGCGGAGCATTTCCGGTCGGAAACCGCAAAAATAGCTGTAATAATGGTTAAGCCTCCCGAGCCGGCTTCGCTTAAAGCTTCGGCAGCGCATCCATTTTCTAAAGCGGAAGAAGGAACGGAAATAACCGTGGAAGTGCTGGACAAGAACGTCCGTCCGGTAAACGGGACTCCGGTTTATTTTTTGCTTGCAGCCGGTGAGGGGACATTCAGCAGCGAAACTGCAGCCACTAAGGACGGAAGGGCTTCCATTGTGTTTACTGCCGGCAGAAAAGCAGGGAAGAACCTAATTATGGTAAAGTGCGGAAATTTGAATCCTGTGGAGATTTTAATAGAAACCACGGGGAATGTAAAGGCGCAAAGAATTGCCGGATCCGTTCCGGCCCGGCTTGAAATCCTGTCCTACCCCGGCTCGCTGCCTCTTTTTGGAAGCGTTAAGCTACGCGCGCTTGTTACGGATGCCGGATATAATCCCGTGGAAGGCTCGGCTGTGAATTTTGAGATAATTTCCGGGCAGGGCAGGCTGTTTCGCCCCCGCGGCACAACAGACGCTAACGGTGAATACTCTTCAGATGTAAGCGGCAATGTTCCCGGCGCCGTAAAAGTCCGCGCAATTTGCGCCGGACTTGATATTCCGGCTGAAATCAGCCTGAATGTCTTTTTTCCCAGGTTATATGCAATAATTCCGCTGGGTTTGCTGGTGCTTTTTCTTTTCATAATGTATCTCTACAGAAAGAAAAAAATACGTGTCGCCGATCTGGATAACCTGAACCGCATGCATTCCGACCTGTTCCTCTGGTCGAGATTGAGAAGTTTCATCTTGAACAAGAAGAAATTCAAAGCGCTCTTTTTTGACCTTAAGAATTTTGGCGCGTTCAGCGTTTACTTTGGCAGCGAGAAAGCCGAGACGCTGCTCAAGGTTATGGGGGGAGTAATAAAAAACGAATGTTCAAAAAAGGAAATATATGGACATCTTGGCGGCGATGATTTCATAGTGATAACTGCCAGGAAAGATTACAGGGAACTTGCCTCGGCCATTATCATAAAGATAAGAGAAGCTATCCTGACTTTTTATCCCGAGCAGGAACTGAAGCGCGGCGCCGTGTGCCTGGTAGATGACTCCGGCGTGCAGTCCGAAACGGAACTTGCGGCGCCATCCGTCGCAATCTATAACAGCGAGAAATTCCGGGCGCGTTCACTCAATGAACTGCTGGAAATAGCCGGGCGCCTGGAGAAGAGCGCGAAAAGCGCCCCGTTTCCCCATGCCGCCGAAGAAGTAAGCCCTGCGGACGGCAAGGACAAAAAACGGTACAGGATAGGCTGGTTTAGCACGGGAGCGGTTTTCCTGGGCCTCCTGCTTTGCTCCTGGAGTGCCTCCGCTGAACGCGCCGATATTTTAAGCGGCTGGGCCGAGAAGCAGAATCCTTATGCCAGCGAAAAAACCTTTATCACGGCAAAATTGACGGATGATAATGAAAGGCCTGTAAGCAACGCCTATCTTGTTTTTCGGGTATCAGAGGGCAGCGGAAGCCTGGAGCGCGGTTGGGCGGTCACGGGAGAGGACGGCAAAGCAACAATAGGTTTTATTCCTGGGAATGGGGATAATAAAATAAGTATTGTCTCGGGCAAAGCAGCCAACGCCAGTATAGGCTTTACCGCCAGAATGGAAAGGCTTATGCCGGCTGAGTATTTCTGCCTTGCTTTCCTGGTGTTCCTTCTTTTCCTGCTCTGGCTTAAACTCTTTAGTCACAGGCTTTTGGCTGCCGGCCTGGATAGGCAGACGCGGATGCGCACCAGGATGAACGGAGATAAGAGAATCCGGGAAGTGCTTTCGCTGGGAGACGGATTGTCTGCTGCTTTTGTAGAGTTCCGCGATTTTCAGGCTTATAACGGCGTATACGGCTACTCCAAAGGCGAGAAGGCAGTAAAACTGCTGGCAAGAATTATCAGGGCCTCGGTTGCTGATTCCGGGTGCAGCGGCGATGAAGCTTTTTTTTACGGAGAAGACAAGTTTGTCGTTGTCTCGTCCGGCTGCGCGGAAGAGATAATGAAAAGGGTCAGTTCGGAAATGGACGCCCAGGCAAAGTCTTTCTGTGAAGAAGCCCACCTGTATGCCCTTGAGGTCACAGCCTCAGTCGTCGATACTTCCGTTTCCGGCGCGGAGGATATTTCGCGGGTGATGTTTGAGGCCGGAAAACTTCTAAATGACGCAAAGAAAATGAGCGGAAGCGCGTGCGCTGTTTCCGGGCAGGTCATAACAAAGGACGACACCCGTCCCCCGCTGGATGCCTCCGGGCACGTCGAAGCAGTTCTTAAGCAAACGGAAGAAAAGGAAAAGGCGAGGCAGGAAGCAGAAGAACAGGTTGATCTCGAGTCGGAGCTGGAGGAAAGAGCCCGGCATGCCGCGGAAAGGCTTGAAAAGGAGGCTGTTCTTCAGGCCGAAAAGCTTGAGTCGGCAAAGGCCGCCCCGGAGAATGCCGCCGCCAATAAACAGGCGCAAGAAGATCTAAAGAAACAGTTTGAAGATGCCGAGAAAGCGCGGGCAGAAGCGGATGAAGCTAAACGCGCCAAGGAAGCCGCGGAGCTCCTGGCGAAAAAAGCCGCTGAGGAAGCGGAAGCGCAGATTAAATCGGCTGAGGCCGAACTTCTGGCCCTGGAAGCGGAGCAGCGAAAGCGTGAAGAAGAGAAGTGCCTGCTCGAAGAAGCTGAAAGAGCGGCGGCGGCAGAACGCCTGCGGTCTTCCGAAGAGGAACGTTTAAGGAAAGAACTTGAATCGCTGGACCCTGAAACAAGGCAGAAGCGCCTGGACGAGGAGCAGAAAAAAGAGGACGAAGCCGCCAGGATCTCCAAACTGGACCTGGAAATTGAGAAGTTTGAATCCCTGCTGTCCGGCGATGAGGGTAACGCGGAGTATCATGAGAGGCTCAGCGAGCTTTACGCTTCGAGGGGATACGAAGAGAAAGCCGCCGACAAGCTCGCGTTTCTCGGGGACGCCTATTATGAGGGGCGCTATCTTAAAAACGCGCTCAAGTATTATTCCGGAGCCGTAGATCTTAACCCGAAACTGGTTGGGATCAGGGTAAAAATTTCAGAGATCTATCTGGCGCTCGGGATGGACAGAGAGGCGAAGCTGGAATGCTTTAACATCGCGGAGAGTTATCTGAACCTCGGGGATCTTGTGAACGCCGAGGCGTACGCGAGGAAGGCCATAGAGCAGAAGAGCATCGAGGCCAGATACATCCTCGGGGAAATCTACTTCAGGAAAAATAACTTTTCCGAGGCGGCGAACGAACTTGAATTGCTGGTAAAGATTAAACCAAACCACCAAAAGGCGTCCCAGCGCCTGTTATCAGCCTATCTTGCCTCAGGCAAATATAAGGATGCTTTTGCGGTGCTGCAGAAAGCGCTGAAACTTGAGTCTTCCGCGGGAGAGCCCGCCGGCCAGGTTTCTTCGAGGGAAGCAGCCGTGAGTTTCTGCGCAGCCATAGACGGTATAATAGCCAAGGGCCAATACGACGAGGCAATGACGCTTGTAAAAGAAGCATTAAAATACCTCCCCGATGATCCTGCGATAACGGAAAAATACGCGTTCATTCTGGAGAAGCAGGGAACTGCGAAAGAGGCGGCCTCCGCTTATGTGCGTGCAGGAGATCTCTATACAAGCCTGCAGCAGATAGAAGATGCCAAAAAGTCTTACGAAAAAGCGTCTGTAATAGATTCCGGGAATATTCGCGAATCCGCGAAAGCTCCGGCGGCGCCTCCGCCGCAGGCGGCGGCAGTTCCTCCTGAGCCAAAAGATAAGAAGAAGCCTAAAATCTCCTACCTGTAACTGCTTTTAACCGGGAAGTCTCTCCCTGTTCCTCGTCATACTTTAAATGAAGCGCGTATCATAGAATTGAATGCTTAAAGCCATTAGATTGACAAAGACGCAGGCTTTTAGTTATACTAATCCTTGCGTTTTGATTTTACAAGGAGGCTCTTGTGGGAAGTATTTTCAGGTCATTGCTTATCTGGGTCGTTATAATAGTGGCGGCCTTGCTGCTGTTCAGCACTTTTAACAACGGGAAAGGCAAGTCCGTGGAGCTCAGTTACACGGAATTCCTTGAACTTGTTGACAAAGGGGAAGTCATAAATGTCACTCTTAACGAAGCGGCGCAGAGAGCCGATGGCAAACTTTCGCACAAAATTAAGATTAAGGGCAGCGAGAGTGATTCTTACTTCGTTTACATCGGCAGCGACCCTGAAATGTACAAGAGCCTTAAAGCTGCCAAAACAAAGGTAGATGTAAAGCCTCCGGAGACACTGTCCTGGACGGTTATTCTTATAAATGTGCTTCCGTTCCTGCTGCTTTTCGTGCTCGGATATATGTTCATCAAGCAGATGCAGGGGGCCGGAAATTCGGCGTTTTCATTTTCCAAAAGCCGCGCTAAACTCTTCTCTTCAAACCAGAGTAAAGTTACTTTCCAGGATGTCGCCGGAGTTGATGAGGCGAAAGAAGAGTTGAAAGAAGTTATAGGTTTCCTAAAAGAGCCGGGCAAGTACCAGAAAATGGGAGCCAAGATACCCAAAGGAGTTCTGCTCCTCGGCGCGCCCGGGACCGGAAAGACCCTGCTTGCCAGGGCGGTTGCCGGCGAAGCCGGAGTGCCTTTCTTTACTATCTCCGGTTCGGATTTCGTTGAACTATTTGTCGGGGTGGGAGCTGCCAGGGTCAGGGACCTTTTTGACACCGGCAAAAAGAACGCTCCGTGCATAATCTTCATAGATGAGCTTGACGCTGTAGGACGCCGCAGGGGAACAGGCATCGGCGGCGGGCATGACGAGCGGGAACAAACCCTAAATCAGCTGCTTGTGGAGATGGATGGTTTTGACGCGAATGTCGGCGTTATAATAATGGCCGCGACTAACAGGGCTGATGTGCTTGATTTTGCGCTGCTTCGGCCGGGCAGGTTTGACAGGCAGGTTGTGGTTGACGCGCCGGATCTTAACGGAAGGGAAATGATACTGCAGATCCATACAAAGAAAGTTCCGCTCGGGAAAAATATTGACCTCCGGACCGTCGCTAAGGGAACCCCCGGTTTTACGGGAGCGGATCTCGCGAACCTCGTCAATGAATCGGCGCTGCTTGCCGCGCGGAAGGACAAAAAGGAAATTGAACAGGCGGATTTTGAGGAAGCGCGCGACAAGGTAATGATGGGTATAGCAAGAAAGAGCAAGACCATCGGCGAGAAGGAAAAAAAGATAACCGCTTACCACGAAGCCGGTCACGCGCTGATAAACAAGCTGCTTCCGGACGCTGAGCCTCTGCATAAAGTCAGTATTATTCCCCGCGGGAGGGCTCTTGGTGTTACATGGAGGCTTCCGGTTGAAGACAGGTGGATGCGGATGAAAGGCGAATATATGAACGACATTATGATCAGTCTCGGCGGAAGGGTTGTTGAAGAAATATTCTTTGAAGATGTCTCCACCGGCGCCGCTAGCGATCTGCGCCATGTCACCGAGACCGCGCACAAAATGGTCTGCGAGTTCGGCATGAGCGTGGTACTCGGCAACCGGACTTTCGGCAGGGCGGACAGGGAAGTTTTTCTCGGCGGAGAATACCTCAGAGAAAAAGATTACAGCGAGTTGACGGCTCAGGTGATAGACGCCGAAGTGAAAAAGGTTACGGATGAATGCTACAAGAAGGCAAAAGCGCTCATTATGAAGAACAAGTCAAAGGTGGAGAAGCTGGCAAAAGCGCTGCTGGATAAAGAGACTCTTGATGGTTCCGAAGTAGACACCCTGCTAGGGTTTAAAAGCCAGGATACCTATATAAAAGAACCGGAGAAGAAAACAAGCGAGCCGCTTTCACCTGCACAAACTCCGGCGAAAGTTTGAAGAATACTAAAACTGGAGAATCCAAATGAATAAAATCAGGATAGAACGGGCTGTGAAGGAGATTCTTCTCGCGATAGGAGAAGATCCTGAAAGAGAGGGGCTGCTTGACACTCCAAAGCGCGTAGCCCGTATGTATGAGGAGATCTTCTCCGGAATAGGCAAGGATCCCGGGAAAGAACTGCATGTTGTTTATAATGAAGAGCATGACGAGATGGTAGTGCTGAAAGATATCCCTTTTTATTCCATGTGTGAACATCATCTCCTGCCTTTTACAGGCAGGGCGCATGTCGCCTACATACCGGAGAACAACAAGATAGTGGGACTGTCCAAGCTTGCCCGCCTTGTCGACGCGGTCTCTAAAAAACCGCAGCTGCAGGAAAGACTTACAAGCAGCATAGCGGATATAATAATGAAATCCCTGAAGCCCAAGGGAGCGCTGGTTATTGTTCAGGCTGAGCATCTCTGCATGACCATGAGAGGGATAAAAAAGCCCGGCTCTAAGATGATTACTTCCGCTGTCAGGGGGCTTTTCAGGCGCAGCCAGGCAACTCGAGCAGAAGCGTTGGCGTTAATAAGAGAAGAATAAAAGTTTATAAGGTGACAGCAAAAGTTTATAAGGTTTATAAGGTGAGACCAACCTTATAAACCTTAAGAACCTTATAAACTTTACAAACTTTTGAGGTATTATGACCAACTACACCTGCCCCTTTTTATTCCGATGCGGCAACTACTCCTTCGACCTTTCCAAGAAGACCTTAGTGATGGGTGTTCTTAATGTCACTCCCGATTCTTTCTCCGATGGCGGAAAATTCCTTAAGCCAGGCGATGCCGTTGCGCAGGCAGTTCAGATGGCAGAAGACGGGGCGGATATAATAGATATAGGCGGGGAATCGACTAAACCCGGAGCCGTAGCTGTGCCGGCAGCAGAAGAGTTGAGGCGCGTAATCCCTGTCATAAGAAAAATTGTAAAAAAGATAAACCTGCCGGTTTCAATAGACACGTATAAATCCGAAGTTGCAGAAGCTGCTCTCTCGGAAGGCGCTTCTATTGTGAACGATATCAGCGGCTTCAGATTTGACAGGAAAATCGCGAAGATCGCGGCAAGGTATAAGGCCGGCGCGGTACTAATGCATATACTCGGCACGCCAAGAGATATGCAGTCTAAGCCGGCGTACCGAAATATTATCAAAGAAATATCGGTCTATCTGAAAGAAAGCGCCGGAATTTCCTTAAGAGCCGGAGTAAAAAAGGAATCCATTTTGCTTGACCCTGGAATCGGATTCGGCAAAACAATTGAGCACAATCTTCTGCTGATAAAGAAATTAGGCGAAATAAAAAGACTCGGCTATCCGGTGCTTATGGGACCGTCAAGGAAATCCTTCATCGGAAAAATCCTGAACCTGCCGGCCGGCGAGCGGCTTGAAGGGACGCTTGCAGCTGTTTGCGCGTGTGTCTTAAACGGCGCGTCCGTGGTCAGGGTGCATGATGTAAAAGAAACGGCAAGGGCGGTAAGAATAATTGATGCAATTAATAAGAGCTAAAAGTTTGTAAAGTTAATAAGGTTCGTAAGGTTTATAAAGTAAGGTCTAAATCAACCGGCCGGCTTGTTAGGAATTTACCTTACAAACTTTAAAAACCTTATAAACCTTATAAACTTTTATCTTTCATAACTTCTTTTCCCCTTTCAACTCCCCTCTTATCTGTGTTAAAATACGCCAAATGCTGTTTTCGCCGTTAATTTAGGGGGAAAACCGCAAGGGGAGAGAATGGACACAGTTAAATCGGTTCTTGCCGCATTCTCCGGGCTGAGGTTTCAGGACCTTGTCGATATCTTTATATTGTATGTGGCCGTTTATTACCTGATAGTCTTCTTTAAGGAAACCCGTACTATGCAAATGCTTAAGGGGCTTGCGGTGCTCCTTGCAATGTCTTTACTTGCGCAAATTCTCGAGCTGCACACTATAGGCTGGATAATGGTTAAGATTACCGAAGGGCTGGTATTCGCTTTCGTCGTAATCTTTGCTCCGGAACTCAGGCAGATATTTGTTGATATCGGTCAGCGGCGAATACGGTTCAGGTCTATGTTCAAAAGCCAGGAAGAACTTTATGCCATCATTGTAGATGCCTGTAAGCAGATGTTAAAAAAAAGAGTCGGCTGTCTCATTGTTATAGAAAGGGAAGTGGGGCTGCGCGAGTATATAGAGACGGGCAGCAAGATAAATGCGGATATTACCTCTCCGCTGTTGTTGACAATCTTCTTCCCGAAGACACAGCTCCATGACGGAGCCGTCATTATCAGCCACGGGAAGATTGCCGCTGCCGGCTGTGTCCTGCCGCTCACGCAAAAATCCGATATAGATCCGGATCTCGGCATGCGCCACCGGGCGGCTCTAGGGCTGACAGAAATAACAGATGCGGTGGCCATAGTCGTTTCCGAGGACCTTCGCAATATTTCGCTTTCCGTGCACGGCAAGATAACTCCCGGAATTGAGCCGGAGAACCTGAAAGAAATGCTGGAGATGTATGGCAAAAAATCCTGACATATTAAAATACGGCGAGCTGGTCAAGGGTTGGTTTACGAACAATCTCCGGATTAAAGTTGTCGCTTTGGTGATTGCGCTTACGGCGTGGGTCTGGATAGCTATCGGTATGAACCAGAAGGCTTCTATCAGCGTGCCTATGCGGATAAATTATAATCTGGACAAGAACCTTGTTATGGTCGGTGAGGTTCCGGAAGAGATTACGGTCACGGTATGGGGTCCGAGAGAAACAGTAAGGACTCTCGGCGCTTCACAGGTACGGCTTTGGGTGGATATCCCGAATCCTTCAAAAGGAGAGAACAGGATAGTTCTTGGTCCCGGCAACATACTTCTCCCTGAAAAAGTCGTGCTGATAGGAATGGAGCCGAAGGTGTTTTTAGTCGAATTTGTGGAGAAGAAGAGTAAGTAGTAAAAGTTTATAAAGTAAAACAAAAAAAGTTAATAAGGTGTAAATCTCAAACCTTATAAACCTTACGAACCTTATAAACTTTATAAACTTCTATTTTGAGGGTTAATGTCCAAACTAAACGTCAACATAGACCACGTCGCCACCCTTCGCCAGCAGAGGCTTGGTTTCTATCCTTCTGTCCTTGAAGCTGCAAAAATTGTTGTCGCGGCCGGGGCAGACGGAATTACCATGCATCTGCGCGAGGACAGGCGGCATGTGCAGGATTTGGATGTGTTTGAAGTAAGCCGGAAGGTCAGGACGAAATTGAACCTTGAGATGGCCGTTTATCCTGAGATAGTCGGTATTGCCTTGAAGGTCAAACCGGAATGGTCCACTCTTGTCCCTGAAAAAAGACAGGAACTGACCACGGAGGGCGGGCTGGATTGCGTCAAAGGCGCGGTCAAAATCGGCAGGGCTGTCGAAAAGTTAAAGAAAAATGGTATTATTGTCAGTCTTTTCATTGATCCGGACCTGCAGCAGGTTCGGCAGGCAAAATTCCTTGGAGCGGATCTTATCGAGCTGCACACGGGAACTTACGCCGACGCCAAAACCGCGGCCGCGGAAGACCGCGAGTTTTTCAAGCTGCGCGATGCGGCGGGTTTTGCTTCAATCCTTAAACTTGGTATTAACGCGGGGCACGGGCTTAATTATACAAACATGGCGCGCATGAGAAAAATAAAAGAGATAGAAGAATACTCCATCGGGCACAGTATTATCTCCAGGGCAGTCTTTACCGGACTTGAAAAGGCCGTCAAAGAAATGCTGAAACTTACCCGCTAAGCCGCATCATTAGTAATTTCACCGAAAATCAGAAGGCTCGAAGTTTACCGGAGCCTCAACAAAAGGCAGGAACTAAAATGGAATACGGAAAGACGCTTAATTTGCCGAACACATCTTTTGCCATGAAGGCAAACCTTCCGGTCAGGGAGCCGGACCAGCTTGCTTTGTGGGAGAAGGAAAAACTTTATACGAAAATCAGGGAAAGGCGCGCAGGCGCGGAGAAGTTCGTGCTCCACGACGGCCCGCCGTACGCGAACGGCGATATACATGTCGGTACGGTCCTGAACAAGGTTATTAAGGATATGGTCGTTAAATATAAAACTATGACGGGTTTTGATTCTCCGTACATCCCGGGGTGGGACTGCCACGGAATGCCCATAGAGCACAAGGTCGCGGAAAAGCACAAAGTTGAGAACACGAAAGAGGGAGTTATAAGGTTCAGAAAGGCTTGCCGGGACTATGCTCTTAAGTATGTTGATATCCAGCGGGGGCAGTTTAAGCGGCTTGGCATTTTTGGTGATTGGGAGCATCCCTACCTCACCTTGGATCACGGCTATGAAGCAACCATTATCTCGACTTTTTCGCGGCTGGTAAAAGAAGGCTACATCTACAAAGGTCTGCGTCCCGTGTTATGGTGCATAAATCACAGAACCGCGCTTGCGGACGCGGAAGTTGAATACGAAGACGACAGCTCGCCGGCAATATATGTGAGGTTTGAGATAAGAGAAGGGCTTTCCAAGGTTTTTGACGCTAAAGGGGCGAAGGCATATTTTGTTATCTGGACCACAACTCCCTGGACTATACCGGCAAACCTGGCAGTCGCGCTTAATCCGGAAATAGAATACTCTATCATTAAGACAGGAGAGGTTTACTATATCCTCGCCGGAAAGCTCGCTGAAAGTGTAGCAGGAAAAGCGGGGTTTAAGTATGAAACTGCCAAGTCAGGAGTAAAAGGTTCGGCATTTGAAGGTATTAAATACAGGCACCCCTTCATGGAAAAAGACGGGATTGCTATTCTAGGTTCCCATGTCACTGACGAGGACGGAACCGGAGTTGTACACACGGCTCCCGGGCACGGGGAAGACGACTTCATGATAGGGAAGAAGTACGGACTGCCGGCTTTTTGTCCGGTTGACGGCACGGGCGCCTTTACCGAAGAAGTGCCTCTCTTTAAAGGCAAAAAAATCTTTGCGGCTAATCCTGAGGTAGTAAACCTTCTCAAGGAAAAAGGCGCACTTGTTCATATCGAAGAAGTCTCTCATTCCTACCCGCACTGCTGGCGCTGCCATAAGCCGGTTATTTTCAGAACTACCGAACAATGGTTTATGTCGGTGGAGCACAGGGACCTTAGGTCCAGAATGCTTCAAATGGTAAAGGAAGTCGGCTGGTTCCCCGCTTCAGCAGAGAACAGGATGTCCGGCATGCTTTCGGGAAGGCCGGATTGGTGTCTTTCCAGGCAGAGATACTGGGGGGTCCCGCTCCCGGTGCTTTATTGCGAAGACTGCGCCGAGCCCGTTACCGACGGGGCGACTCTGGATCACATAGCGGCTGTTTTCGCGAAAGAAGGCAGCGACGCGTGGTTTGAAAAAGAAGTTTCGGAATTTGTCCTCCCGGGTTACAAATGCAAAAAGTGCGGGGGAAGTTCCTTCAAGAAGGACATGAATGTTTTTGATGTCTGGTTTGACGCCGGCAATTCCCATTACGCGGTCCTAAAGAAAAACGCGGCGCTTGAATGGCCGGCCTCGCTCTACCTTGAGGGTTCCGACCAGCATCGGGGCTGGTTTCAGTTATCCCTTCTGCCGAGCGCGGCGCTCGAGGGGAAACCTCCTTTCAAGAATGTGCTCACGCACGGTTATGTGGTTGACGGGGAAGGTAAGAAGATGTCCAAATCTCTCGGCAACCTGGTTACCGGCGAGGAAGCGTGCAAGAAGTACGGCGCCGATATTACAAGGATGTGGGTGGCGGCCAGCGACTACATGAACGATGTCAGGTTTTCCGAAGAGATCCTGGCCCGCCTGCAGGATGCTTACAGGAAACTGAGAAACACAGCCAGATACCTGATCAGCAACCTGTATGATTATAATCCGGAAAAAGACGCGCTTCCCTACGGCAAGCTGACGGAGCTTGACCGGTATATGCTGCACAGGAAGAATGAAGTAGTGCGGGAAGCAAAGGCGCTCTATGAGCGTTATGAATTCTTCAAATTCTATCAGCTTATCTATAACTTCTGTGTGGTTGACCTGAGTTCCTTCTACCTGGATATACTGAAAGACAGGCTCTATGTGCACGCTCCGGCTTCGTTTGTCAGGCGCTCGGGCCAGACAGCAATGTATGAGATTCTTAAGGACATAACCGGGATGCTTGCGCCGGTCCTTGCCTACACCTCCGAGGAAATCTGGCAGGAACTTCGTAAATTATCGGAACTCCCGGTGTCGGTGCATCTTTCTGATTTTCCGGTTTACAAACCTGAGCTTGCCGGCGCGGAACTCTCGGAGAAATTCGGCAGGATAATCGAGGTGCGGGCTGAAGCTTTGAAGCTGCTTGAGGATTTCAGGAATAAAAAAGAGATAGGGCATCCGTATGAAGCTGCCGTCTCTCTGTCTTTCTCTGACGCGAAAGATTTTGAGTTGTTTAAAGGAATGGAAAAAGACCTGCCCGGGTTGTTCATTGTCTCGCAGGTCAGCCTTGAAAAGGGAGCGCAGAACTCGGTCGCGGTCGGCAAGGCTTCCGGAAAGAAGTGCGAGCGCTGCTGGAACTGGAGCGGCACCGTGGGCGCCGATGAAAAACACTCCGGGCTTTGCGGAAGATGCGTTGAAGTACTCAAAGAAACAAAACAATATTAACGGCCGGTAAAAGGAGAAAGATGTATCTTATTTATCTTATTTCTGCGGGTGTTATCGCGCTTGACCAGTTGAGCAAGATTTTAATAGTCCGCAGCATGACGCTTTATGAGACTATCCCGGTAATCAAGGATATCTTTCACATCACCTACACCAGGAATAAGGGAGTGGCTTTCAGCATGCTCTCCAACATACCGGACACTTTCAGGGTTCCCTTTTTCGCGCTGACCACGGGAGCTGTAATAGCGGTAATCCTTTGGTTCTTCAGGGGGCTTATCAAAAAGAGCGGCTATGTGCGCGTGTGTTTTGGGCTGATTGTCGGCGGCGCGCTTGGGAATTTCATAGACAGGGTGAGGATAGGAGAAGTAATTGATTTCATAGAAGTAGGACTCAACCAGAATCTCAAATGGCCGATCTTCAATGTCGCCGATTCCTGCATAAACATAGGAGTTGTAATGCTTTTGGTCTACCTCATCCGGAATAAGGAGGAGGCGAAGTGATACCCGCGCTTTTTACCATAGGCCCGTTCACGGTTTACGGTTACGGATTTTTTGTCTCCCTTGGGTTTCTGTTCGGCACGCTTTACACTGTCAAAGCTGCCTCGCGGGACGGCATCAGCAGGGATATCTCGCTTGATATGATTGTTTGGGTCTTTGTCGCAGGACTTCTCGGCGCGAGGATCCTCTATATCCTTACCGACCTGGACTATTATCTTGCTTCGCCGGTGCTTATGCTTAAGATATGGGAGGGCGGGCTTGTTTACTATGGCGGGTTCCTTGCTGCCGTCCCGGTTTTCTTCCTTGTTTCTAAAAAACGCGGAATAAACGGCCTAAAGTTTTCAGACAGCATCTCCAAGGGACTGGTCATAGGGCATTTTTTTGGAAGGCTCGGCTGTTTTACAAAAGGCTGCTGCTATGGGCTGGAGAATAATACTTTCGGCATGATATTCCCCGAGCTCAACGACCACATAAGGCATCTTCCCACCCAGCTTTTTGAGGCCGCCGGGCTCGCGGCAATCTTTTTCATACTGAATTCCGTGAAAAAGAAATATGACGGACAGGTTCTTTCTCTGTACCTGGCTCTTTACGGACTGCTCAGGTTCATAATGGAATATTTCAGAGGCGATTTCAGGGGGCCTTCCTTTCTTGCGCTCTCCGTTTCCCAATGGATAAGTCTCGGGCTGCTGTCCGCGGCAGTCCTGCTTCGCGTCGCGTTCTCCGGAAAAAAGAAAAATGCAGATACGAGAGTTTGAGCTTAAACAGAAATCCAACCTTCGGTTGGATATTTTCCTGTCAAGCCAGATAGCCGAAAGCCGTTCCACAATTCAAAAACTTATCAAACTCGGCCTCGTCAGGATTAACGGGATTCCGGCCAAGGCCAGCATGGGGCTGAAAGCAGGCGACAAGATAATTATTGAACTGCCAATTCCGGAAAGAGTCGAAGCCGTCGCGGAGGATATACCGCTTGAAATATTGTTTGAAGACAACGAAATAGCGGTGATAAACAAAAGGGCGGGTATGGTCGTCCATCCGGCGCAAGGCAACTACACCGGGACCATAGTAAACGCTCTTCTCTATAAAAAACAACCGGAAGACAACGGAGACCCTCTCAGGCCGGGTATAATACACAGGCTCGACAAAGACACTTCTGGGGCCATGGTCATTGCGTGGACCAAAAAATCTCTCACCAATGTGGCTGACCAGTTCAAGGCCCGGACCGTGAAGAAGAAATATTTTGCGCTCGCTTCCGGTGTATTCAAAAATAAATCTGGCAAAATAGACCTGCCGATCGGCAGAAGTAAATTCGACAGAAAAAAAATGTCCATAAATACAGACGGGCGCTCGGCCGTGACTATTTACAAGGTAGTAGAAGATCTTGAGCATGGCGCGCTTGTGGAACTGGATCTTTTGACAGGCAGAACTCACCAGATAAGGGTGCATCTCGCGCACATAAAACATCCCGTCGTGGGAGACAGCAAATACGGCAATACCAGCAAGCTTATTAAAAGGCAGGCCCTTCACTGCGGAAGCTTAGGGTTTGCCCATCCGGTAACCGGGAAATTTATTACTTTTGAGGCGCCTTTCCCCGATGATTTTATGTCCGCGCTTGAAGCCATGAGAAATGGTGCAGCAACAAGTTAGCCTTTTCAGCGCCTGTCTTTGTGCCGCGCTGGTTTTTTTGGACAGTTTTTATATTGACAAGACAGGCTTTTATCCCTAAAATATAAAAGTTCCTGCCGTAGGCGCGGCGGAATAGATTTAAAATAGCACTCATTTCTTAAGGGGAGGGGTTATGGCGGATTTGAATTTGATCAAGGAAATGGTAATAAAGGGTCAGGCTGCAAAGGTAAAAGAACTTGTTCAGAAAGCTATAGATGAGAAAGTGCGGGTGCAGGACATTCTCAGCAACGGTCTTATTGCCGGTATGGGATATGTCGGCGAAAGGTTCAAGAAAAATGAAGTTTATGTTCCCGAAGTGCTCATCGCCGCAAGGGCAATGAAGTCAGGCATGGAACTTTTAAAGCCGTTGCTTGTAAAAGCGGACATTCAGCCTCTTGGTGTTGTTGTCGTAGGCACCGTTAAAGGGGATTTGCATGACATCGGGAAGAACCTGGTTTCAATGATGCTTGAGGGAGCAGGTTTTAAGGTTGTGGATATCGGCATAGATGTTCCGCCGGAAAAATTTGTCGCAGCCGCGAAAGACAGCAAAGCAGGTCTTGTGGCGCTTTCGGCTCTGCTTACTACCACGATGGTTTCAATGAAGGCAGTTATTGACGAGTTCAAGAAATCGGGATTAAATGTGAAGACCATGATCGGCGGGGCGCCCGTTACCCAGTCTTACGCGGATGAAATTGGCGCTAACGGCTACGCGCCGGATGCGGCTTCTGCGGTTGACAAGGCGAAACAGCTTTTAGGTCTGTAATCAGTTTTTTTGAAAAACTAAAAAGGGCTTGATAAATCAAGCCCTTTTTTCATTGTTGAAGGGGGAAGTATGCGGGTACTTTTGACCGGCGCGACCGGTTTTGTCGGCGGGTATGCTTGCAGCGAGATTCTTGCAAGGGGGTGGAACCTCCGGGTTCTTGTAAGAAAAGACAGCGGCAATCTTTGCGCGCTTCCTAAAGAAGCGGAGAAATGTTTTGGCGGTCTGAAGTTTGAAAGCGAGAGAGAAACAGTCAAAATTCTCCAAGGCGTCGATGTCGTCATACATAACGGCTATTGCCACGATGCGGATGAACTGGTTGACCCGCTGGGTTTCTTTGAGAACAATGTGCGCGGGACTTTCAGGTTTATGGAATTTTCAAGGAGACAGGGAGTTAAGCAGTTTGTCTTCGTCAGTTCCAAAGCGGCCTATGGAGCGGAGGCCGGAAAGATAACGGACGAGGCGTCAGTATGCCGTCCGGACGGAGAGTATGGAGCTTATAAGGCCGCCATAGATGCTTATGTCTATGCTCTGGCGAAGGAATGGAAGTTTAATGTCTGCTCTCTGCGGCTGGGATGGGTTTACGGCATCTTCAGAGATCCGGGCCGGATGGCGTTCTATAAAGAAACAAAACAGATAGTCAACAATAAAAGCATGGTAAAGCTTGAGGGTAATTTCGATTTTGTAAGCGCGCGCGATGCCGCCGGCGCAATGGTTTCGGTCATTGGCAATATTAAAACCAAAGGCGAAATTTACAACTTGCTAAATGACCGGACAACAACCGCCCTCTCTATGGGGCAATATGTGAAGCAGATTTCAGGTTCAAAGAGCCGTCTTTCCTCCCTGCCGGTGAAGGCTTTCAGGACAGGAAACGAAAAATTCAAGAAACTGGGATACAACTTCTCAAATGGCGCGGGAATTAGGGAATATCTTTCGGAGCTTGCCGGAATTGTTTAGGGCGGTTGACGGCAGTAATTAGGATTAAGAACCATACCGTTTCCGGGGTTTATGTAACAATTCTTTCAGGTTTCATCATATAGTCCATAAAAAGCATTGTCCTGCCTTGACAATACGAGCCTCCATGAAAAGACTTGCCAACTATTTCGCAGTAACTATTGTGTTATCAGCGATAATCGCGTTAATAAGGTATATTGACAAAAGATTCTAGGGTGTTATAATATAATAAATATAAGCGGTATTATTGCTTATTGGTATTTCACTAGTTTTGATAGTATGGACAGGGGGTTAAAATGGCTTCCATAAGTATGATTACGCTTATGACAACTATCATACTGATTGCAACTATCATCACAATAATTTTTGCAGTCACTGTATATATCATAAGCAGAAGGAAAAGAAGGAAAAATATCGAAGAAGATGGTGCGAGAACAATTAATATTGTGAAAACAGAAGGTTCGTCCTCAGCGTCATTCCCTGTTTATAATATTCCAGCAAAGAAAGTCGTGGTTCCGGCCAGGCCGAAAATCCTTAAGCTTTATAATCCATTTAAAGAAAATGAGGAGCAAAAAAATGGAAGCGAAAAAAGCTGATAGAGCGGACAAGAGTATTATCAGGACCATTTCCGTATTTTCTGTCATGATTTTGCTTGCATGGGCTTCCTTCTTTTTCTACGGAAGAGTCATTAGGGAAAACTATGACGGCGCGGTAGGGCAGTTCCTCAACAGCCTGACGAAATCGGGAGATCAAAGCCTGAGCTCTCTGACCCTAAAAAAGAGAGTGCTGGTGCTGAAAAGCGAATCAACCCAAAGGCTTTTTAACAGCAGAGAGGAAGACGAGCCCTACACTGTGATGTGGCGCAACTATCTGAAGCAGTCTAGTGTAAGCTATGAGGTGGTTTCCGAAGTTGATTTCCTGAACAAAGATATTTCCGTGTACGACACTCTTGTCCTGCCTTTTGCCATATGCCTTTCATCACGGGAAATAGAGAAGATCCGGGATTTTGCCGGAAAAGAAAGAAAAGGGATTATCCTGGAAGGTTACACCGGCTGCCGCGACGAGAATGGGATTTGGAGGGATGCTTCTTTCCTGAGCGAAGTTATCGGCGGCTACTCTTTTTCTGATGTGGCAAATGAAGAGTCTGATTCATCCGTGGCCTATATGATTATGGATGGAACGAGCATGCTTTCGTATGATGTTCCAGCCGGATTCCGGCTCGGCATAAACACCTACAATAAACCCATCTCCTCGAACATTATTGAGCCTCGTACTAATATTGATTCCTACTGGGAAGAAAAACCGTATGTATACGGCAACAGGAAGTTCTCTGAAATATCCGGCATGGCGCATGGGAACTACCTGAAGGCCAGATTCGTCTGGATAAGTTTTACCATGGGTTCAATTATCGGCAATCCCGCCGACCAGAAGGTCTGGGCTAAGGTTATGGAGAACATAATGAATTATGTTTCCTTCCGCCCGCTGTTTTTCAAAGACCACTGGCCGAGCGGCAAGAGGGCCGCTGTTGTATTTGCCGAAGACACCGAAGACCAGTTTGCAAACGCAGAGAATGCGGTAAATGTGCTTACAGAAAAGGGAATTCCGGCGACCTTCTTTTGCGTTCCGGAGCTGGCGAGCGAGAACAAAGAAGTTTTCAGAAAGATATACTCAAATAAAAGTTTTGAGATAGGCCTGCACGGCCTGGATGTTTATCAGGGACAGCCTTTCGACACACAACTTGAAAGATTATCAAACGGCAGGGCGATGCTGGAAAGGCTTTCCGGCAGAAAGGTGCGGGGATTCAGGCCTCCGGAAGCTATCTATGACCAGAATACCCTTCAGGCGCTTCTTGACCTGAATTATGATTTTATTGCCGGGGATGACACGAAGCAGGCCAGCCCGGAAGCGCTCTTGATTCAGAGAAAGAAGGGCTTCAGCCTTGGCAAGAACCTTAAGTCCCTTGTCAAGTTCCCTAAGACCGGGGACGATGATTACGATATACTGGTCAGATACAAGATGCGCAACAAAGCGCAGATGTTGGAATCCCTGAAAAGTGACTTTGACGCTATCTACAAGGTTGGCGGGCTTTATTATTACTCGTTCCACACTCAGCTGATGGCCAACGAGGAGTACATAGGCGTAATCTCAAAATTCATAGACTACATAAAAACCAAGAATGTCTGGATTACAAATTTTGGGGAACTGAACGACTGGTACGAAAAATGGGCATTCACCGATATTACAAGCAGCCAGGTTTCAGAAAAGAGGACGTATCTTAAGGTAACAAACAATTCCCTGGAGAAGATAGACGCTATAAAAGTAAACATGATTCTTCCTCCGTCGGTCAAACTTGGCAGTCTCTCAACGGAGAGACTCGGAGTTAATCTCCCTGAATATGTGTCCAAGGATGGAACTGTCGTATTTGACCTGCGCAGTATCAGAAGCGATGAGAGCGCCACTTTCAATGTTGACTGTGAGTAGACTCTCTAAAATATTCCTGCTGCCGCTCATCGGGCTTGCGGTATTGCTCGGCGGCTGCAGCGCAGGCACGGTGAATTTGAAGTCCGTAAGCAGCGCAGGCTCTAAACGTTTGCAGTTGGGAATAGGCAACGCCTACGACCAGGAAGTGAACGGCAAAAGGGTGATAGCGTATAAAGAGGCCGAGAAAGACGGGCTTAGATTTAAGTATGTCGCGGTTTGGCTTACTCCGGGCTGGACCGGCTGGGTCAACAGGAAGATGTTGCTGGATATAGCGCGCGATGGTTATACCCCTGTCCTGATCTACTATACATTCGGTGATGATAACAGCCGCGAGTACCTTGAAAGGAACAACAGGGAAAAACTTAAGGCCTGGTACAAGGATATAAAAGAGAATCTTGTCCCGCTGGTAAAGACCGGTTCAGAGGTTCTGGTGGTGCTTGAGCCTGAGTTCAATGTAATAAACGGGAAGCACGAGACTCCGGTTACGGAATGGGACGAGTGGAACGATATTATAGGAAAAGCCGTTGATTACCTGCATGGAGCCTCGCCTTACTGCAAGGTTGGTTTGTGCCCCGGCGATTGGGGAAATTACGATCTCGAGAGGTGCATGGGCCGGGTGGCTCCAAAGAATGATTTCTTAGCTTTCCAGGAAATGCGCGGGGCGAGCGATCCGAGTACGGATACTTCAACAAAAGAGTACAGGGATGTTGTCGGCTCGGCGCTGAAATTTTCAGAGTATTTGAGAAAGACTTTCCATCGGCCGCTTTTGCTTGCTTACATGGCGCTTTCCAGCTACAAAAACGGGAACCCGCTGGGATGGGAAAATGAAACGGTAGAGATTACTAAGAACCTTTTTGACAGGCAGTCGGAGTTGGTTGGGCAAGGGGTTTTCGGCATATTTTGTTTTAATTATTTCGATGACCCAAACCACGGCACTTATTTCTTCGGCGAAGCTGAAAAATATTTTGGGCTAAAGAGCGCTAAGGGCGTCCCCAAAAAAGTATTGAAGATTTGGCAAAACAACGGTATTCCAAAGTAAAGTTTGCCGGGAGATAAAATGTTCAGCAGATGCGACAGCGGGATAGATCTGATAACTCAAAACCTCGGTCTTTTGTACCGAAGGGGGATCTATGTTTTTTCAGGGGAAGAAGGAACCGGAAAGACAACTTTCTTGCTCCGCTTTCTGCTGAAAGGCTTGCAGGAAGGCGAAACCTGTCTGCTTGTTACATCAACTGACGCCAAGGATGTGGTCATCAACGCCGCGTCCATAGGGGTGGATATAGCTTCCTACGTCGTGGAGATGAAACTGATAATATATGAGTTTGACGGCAGCGCTGTTTTCTCGGCGGAACATTTTCTTGAAGAGATAGCATCTGTTGTAGAACAGAACAAGATTACAAGGTTTGCGCTTGACCCTTTCATTACCGCGAACATAGACAAGGATGAAATCCAGCCCTTCGCGGCGAAGTTCCCTGGGCTCCTAAAGAGCATAGAAAAACTGGATGTTGTTTCTTTTATTGCCGTTGAGCTTCCTCTTTCCCAGGAACTGTTCACCATAAAAAAGAAACTCGAGGATACGGCGCTCGGGGTCTTCTTTCTTAAAAACACTTCTCCGCAAAGGACCCTTGTGGTCAAGAAACTCCTCGGCCAGCCCGCTTTTATTAACAGGGAACTGCTCTTCTCGGTTCTGGGAACCGAAGGCATTAAAGAAATAAAAAAAGAGGTAAGAGTTAATTATCCGAAACATAAGTTGGGCAGCACGCCTGCAGAGCCATTTAAGTATACCCCGGCGCAGGTTCAGCAGACTCCGGTTCCGGAACCGCCGGAAAAATCCAAGGGAAGTGTTTCCTTCATTGGAATGGGCGGAGCCAAGAAACCGCTTAATGATTTTTCTGACGACCCGAGGCAGGGATTGACGGCTGACGGGAGGGTGACTTTTGCGGGCATGGAAGATAAGCCAAAACAGCCGGAGAAGAAGCCGGCTCAGGCGCAGGTTCCGCCCGCGCCCGAAGTCCTAAAACCATCCTTCAATGTTTCATTCATAGGCGCGGAGGATGCAAAATCCGCCGGGAAGAATCCTGCACAAAAGACTGAAGACGCAAAGAAGGACGGAAAAAAAACAGGCGGCAGCGTGTCCTTCAGGGGTTTTGACGAAATATTGCGGGATGACAAGGATAAATGATTAATAAGATACCGACCGGCATAGATTTTATAGACAAGGACCTTGGGGGAATTTACCAGCACAGGGCGTACTTGTTTTGCGGTGAGAGCGATGCCGGAAAGATTGCCCTGACCTCCCGTTTCCTTGTGGAAGGCTTAAAGAAAGAAGAGATGTGCCTGCTTGTCACGTCAGGCAATATAGGAAACTATCTGGTAGAGTCTCATGGTATCCTCAATTTTGATTTTTCGGTATACATGCAGAGCGGTTTTTTCAATATCCTTGAGTATGCGGATGCGGATTCGGCGAATGCTGCCGATTTGGACCAATATATGCTCGAAATAAAGGAATTTGTGGAAAAGAAAGGTGTGGAGAGGGTTGTCCTGGAAGCGCTGCCCATGCTGGAAGCCGCTGATCTTAAAACTACCGAGAGCAACGCGCGCCGCTTCATTAGTTTTCTTGAAAGCGAAAACGTAACGGCGCTGATCTCCCTGGGCAAGCCCAGAACTCTCGGCGCCTCAAGGCTTGAAGGTGAGCTTGCAAAAGCAGCGGCCGGCACGCTCAGAACCTCGATAAAAGTTTCTGAGGAAACCGGAAAATCCTATTACAGCATTGACATAGAGAGGATGGTGGGGCTGAAACAGCCGTACCCTTCCTGGGACTACGAATTGATTAAGAATAGGGGCGCGCAGGCCATTATTAAGAGGGAAAAAATAAATTATTCCCATCTTGAAGAAAATATCACGATAACAAAAAATAACGCCGGGAGGTAAAACATGTACAGTGATTATTGGCATTTGCTTGAGAGTCCGTTCGAGAACATTCTTGATTTCAGGTTTGTCTATAACTACCCGTCATTCAACGAATGTATCGCGAGGCTGCACTATGCCGTGACCAGCAGGACCGGGGCGGCGCTGATAGGCGCCTGCGGTACAGGTAAATCAATGACCCGGGAGTCGCTCGTAAAGGAGATCAAGAAGGAGGGCGGTTATCAGATCTTTTCCATTGTCCACCCCAAACTGGATATAGAGCAGATAATTTACGACTGTTTTTTTCAGATGGGCAATATGGAACAGGCCCAGAACAAGTCTATCCTGCTTCACAAGTTTGGCAACAAACTTGTAGAGTTTAACGAAAAAGGCGGGCACACGGTGCTGATAATCGACGATGCCCATCTTATGGACATGAACACGCTTGAAGAACTCAGGCTCTTCTGCAACCTGCACGATTACAACGGGCGTTCTCTGATATCAATATTGCTTATCGGGGAGTCCATCCTGCAGAGCAAACTGCTGAATATTCCCAGCCTTTACCAGCGTCTTAGAATTATAGCGACCGTGAAGCCGCTCGATCAGGATCTGACCGGCAAATATATCGCCCACCGCCTTAAAGTCGCGCAGGGAGAAGAAAACATTTTCCTGCCGGACGCCGTAGAGGAAATTTATAAGTTTACGGGCGGCAGTTTGAGGGAAATAAATAACATCTGCGATATCGCGCTGCTGATAGGGGCTAATGAAAAGTTTCCGAGAATAAACGGCGATATTATCACCAGGATTATCGGCGACATAAAGGCCAACACGGGAGAAGTAAAAAGTTGATAAAAGAGAATGCTTTCCCCTGCAGGCGCGCCTATTTTGTACTCGCGGTCCTGCTTCTTGCGGGCTTTTCATATGCCGCCGGGGAAGGAGTTCATATTCATTACGACAACGCGGTTGACTTGTTCAACCGCCAGGCCTATCGCAGCGCCATTGACGAAATTGAATTAGAAGTCCGGCAGAATCCAACCGACCTGAAATCCTATTTGCTGATGGGGCGCGCCTTCCTTGAATTGAAGAGATACCGCGACGGGCTGGAGTCAATATTCCCGGCAATGGAAAGATATCCGGATGAAACCGAACTGCAGAACTTGGCTAAGGAGCTTTTCGCGGGCTGGGAAAAAAGCGACGCCAAGGGACTGGATCCCGATCCATTTTATCTGCAGGTGGCGCGCTGGCGCGCCGGCAAGAAGGATTACGACAAAGCCATAGAATACTACAAAAAATATCTCGCGGATATTCCTTCCGATTCCAAAGTCCAACTGGAGTACGACAGAGTCCGCGTGTGGTCGCAGGAAAACCCTCCGGCCGGAAAGGAAAGGGAAAAGATTCAGCCCTCCGATTATGCCGGCGAACCGGTACACACCCACTACAATAACGCCGTTGATCTCTACAATCACCAGGCGTTTCTCGGCGCCATAGCAGAAGCCGAAAAGGAGATTAAAGAAAACCCGGCGCACCTGAAATCATATCTCCTGGTGGCTAAAACCTATCTGGAGCTAAAAAAGTATCATGAAGGCCTTAACTCAATAATTCCGGCCATTGAGCGTTTTCCGGACGAGCCGGAATCGCAAAAATTGCTTAACAGTCTCCTGCTTGAATGGGAAAAAAGCGACGCCAAGGGAGTTGACCTTGACCCCTACTACCTGCAGATAGCACGCGGTTTTTCCAGGCAGAAAAACTATCCCAAATCTCTGGCCTACTACGAAAAATACCTGCAGGATAATCCGTCGGATACCCGCATTTGGCTTGAGCACGCCAGGGTCCTCTCCTGGGCAAAACAGTATTCCCCTGCTATCAGCCAGTATAAAACCTACCTCGCGAAGTTTCCGAGGGATTACGACGCGCTGCTTGAGTTAACCAATATCTATTACTGGAAAGGGGATAACTACGAGGCCATGGTAAATGCGAAAAAACTCCTGGAGCATGATCCCTCTAACATTACTGCGCTCCTGATAATAGCAAATATTTATGAGCAAGACGGCAAGTATACGGCCGCCGAAGCTGAATTCGAGAAAGTCCTTGCCATAAACAGGAATAATAATGACGCGATAGCTGCGATGAAGCGCATGAAGACAAGGCAGAAAGAGGCCGACGATTGGAACAACTCGGAAGGGCTGAAGAGGATAATTAAAAAAACGAAAGATTATCATTATTACCTGAATCTCGCCAACGCGCTTTATAACGAAGGCCAGAAGGAAGAGGCGTTTAAATATTACAGGCTTTACGTTGAAAAGTTCCCGGATAATTACGAGGTCAGGCTGAAGCTTGCCCGTTCTCTTTCCTGGGAAGGTGAAAATGATGAAGCTCTGACAGCCTACCGGTTTTACCTGAAAAAATACCCGGATCAATATCTGGTCCGCCTTGAGATGGCAAAAATAATGTTTCAAAAAGATCAATATGCCGAGACGCTTAAGGAGCTTGACAAGATACAGGCGCGCGATCCTGATCTTATAGATGTCTATGTGATCCGCGGGAATATATATAAATTCAGCGGAGAATACAAAAAAGCTCTTGAAAGTTACAGGCATGTGATAAAACTCTCGCCTTTTAATCAGGACGCCACGCAGAGCATAACGGATATTGAGGCTAAGTTTAACCCGGAGGTTTTTGCGAGATATTCCAGCCTGTACTCGTCATCAGTGGAATTCCACCTGTATGGGTTTGATGTCGGCGGCAGGATGTATTTTAATGACGGCTGGCTGGTCCTTACGGCGGGCTCAAAACAGGGAGGGTTGTTGCAGACATTCCCTGACGGCATCCAGTACGGTATCCAGTATAAGGGGTATTACATCTCAGCGGAAGACACCGTGAACGAAAAATGGAAGATCTCTGGCCAACTGGCTTATGAGGATATAGAAAGCTATACCGCCGAACTGCATCTGACTCTTGGTACGGAGTTGCAATTGTCGCCGTCAGCGAATCTCAGCCTGGAGTATTCAAACTTCAACGGAGTTTACGAGGTAAATGACATGTATGCCCTGCTGCGCGGTGTCAGTTTCGATACTGACAATTTCACCTTCAACCTGGCATACAAAATATCAAAAGATGATGATTTCAGCGCGCTTTACTCCGAAGGATACTATGGCGACGGCAATACCAGACAGAAAGTGTCAGCAGGCGTGATGCATAAGGTATATGATGTTCCCGATGTGCCAGTTATTCGGGTGGGAGGGGAATTTGATTACCTCTCTTTTTCGAAACCTGCTTCCGGTTTTACCACTATTTCTACTACGACTTCTACAACTACAACTACAGATCCGCTCGGTTATGTTACTAGCGTGACCTCTACCGAGATCAGCACTGTTCGCACCTCTTATTACTGGGCTCCAATGCCCTATTCGGAAATTTGCGTGGTCGGCACTGCTACAAGTAAAGACAACAACAGCCCTTTCTTTTATTTCGTAAAAGCAAAGATTTGCCAGGTGCTTGAAGCTCCGCAGATGGAATACAGCCTGGAAGGCAATGGAACATACTATTTCTCGAAGAACCTTTCCGCAGAAGCCGCTATGGGCTTCGGGCGGGCTTTTTATGCCGGCAATAATTCTGTTTTCGCGTCGTTCCTCCTGGGGGTGAGATACCAATTTGAAAATTAAAATCGGAGACTTAGTACTGCGCACATTGCTGACACTCTTCGGATTGCTGTTTGTGCTCTGGGTTACTTTTGCTTCTTTGAATATCTATTATTACGACTTCTCTTTCCGCAAGGCTTTCATAAGTCTGTCTTTTGTCGTGTTGCTGATATTCCTGGTCATCCTGGTCATAAGATATATTGCGCTTATCTATTTTTCGTACCTTAATTATACTTTCCGGTATTCCGAAAAGGATGCCGAATCCTACCCGATGGTCTCGATAATAGTTCCTGTTCATAACGAAGGCAAGAATCTTGAGGAGACCATCAAGTCTCTGGTGGGTCTGGATTACCCGCAGATTGAAGTAGTAATAGTGGACGACGGTTCCACTGACGATACTCTGGAGATCGCAAGGGCCCATGAAGGGGAGTTTGGAAACTCCGTGATAAAGGTGTTGGCCCAGGTGAACCAGGGAAAAGCTACTGCCTTAAACAACGGGCTAAAAGCAAGTTCCGGAGAATTCGTCCTGACTATTGACGGCGATTCGCTTGTAGACAGGGTCTCGGTTAAGCGCGCTATTCATAACTTCAGGGACGAAAAAGTCGGTGCCGTTGCAGGCAACGTGAAGGTTATTAACAGAAAGACTTTCCTCGCGAAACTCCAGGCTCTGGAATACATAGAAGGCTTGAACATGGTAAAGAGAAGCCAAACCTTTTTTAAGGCCGTAAACATTGTTCCGGGGCCGTTCGGTGTTTTCCGCCGCAAGGCAATAGAAGAGGTTGGCGGGTATGATCACGATACTTTCGCGGAGGACTGCGATCTTACGGTGAAGCTTCTGGCGGCGGGCTGGAGGGTGGATTACGAGCCGGAAGCGATTGCCTGGACAGAGGCGCCGGAGAATATAAACTCGCTTCTTGTGCAAAGATACCGCTGGAGCCGCGGAATCCTGCAGGTGCTCCTTAAGCACAGGCACGCAATGTTTAACTTCAAGGCCAACAGAACCAATGTTTTTACAATCTGGTATATGTTCTTTGAAGCCATTATATGGCCGGGCATGAATATCTTTGCCCAGATCTTTTTCGTTTATGTTGCGCTCTCCTATAACATGTTCAACAGCCTGCTCTTCTGGTGGATACAGCTCACTCTGCTTGACATGACAGCGGCACTGCATTGCGTTCTGCTGGAGAAAGAGAGATTGTCCTATGTCCTCTATGCAATTCCTTACCGCGTCTTCTTCATTCAGATGATTGATGTTACGAAGCTGATGGCCACCGTGGAAGAACTTATGGGCGTCAAGATGGAATGGGGCAAGATAGAAAGAAAAGGCAGATTGAAGGAAAGCAGAGACTAGCGGCGGGAAAATATCCCTTGCCTCTAGTTATTACATGCCTATGCCATCATGAACGTCTCAGCAACATATCCTTTTGCATTATCCTGTAATGTTACCGGCAATATCACGCCCGGGAGGCATGTGAAAAAACCATTTCTGCTGCTTGCTGTTTTATTGACTGCCCTTGTTTGTGCCGCGCAGGAAGAGGAGAAGGACAATTCAGCTGCTGCCGCCCTATATGCGACGGCTTTCGAGCAGGATCACAGCGAGTTTAGGGAATCTTTTGACAAAGCAATGCAGTGGAAACGAAAGATAAAAAAAAGAGCCCTGGGCTATTACGAAGAGAAGAACCAATTCACTCCGTCAAAAGAAGACACTGCCAACGGATTCTCGTTTTTTGTAAAAAGCTGCGCCGAAGACGTCTTTCCAAACACAAGGCCGAAAAAAGAAGAACTGGTTACGGATTTGAACTGTTTTGGCGTTCCGGGTGAATATGTGCCGGTTGTCCTTTGCGTGCTTCCTCTGGAAGATCTTAAAGGCATGACCGTGTCGGTAACCGATCTCAAGAACGGGGATTCAAGGATTATTTCCGGAAATATTGAAGTAACGGCCGCAAGATATGAATGCGTTCCGATAGGAAGGAGCAGCACCGGAGTATGGTATGTCAAGAACAGATACCTTGTAAAAGGGCCGGCGAACGGCTATTCCGGCATACCTCGCCCGTTCTGGATTACCGTAAAGATCCCCGAGAATGCCCTTCCCGGAATATACAAGGGAGAAGCCTCGATTAATGCCGGGAAGAAGTCCGTAAAACTTCCTTATACGCTTGAGGTCTTTCCGTTCAAATTTATTCCCTGGGGCAAGGACCATACCTTCTGGATGTGGTACTACAAGGGTTATCCGGCCGATAATTCAATGCTTGAAGCGCACCTGTCAAACCTAAGCGAGCACGGGATGAACTGTTTTGACAGCTTCCTGACGCCTTTCAAGCCGAAAGTTTCCGGCGACAGCGTTTCACTGGATTTCTACTACGCGGACAATCTTGTAGTGCTTCTGAAGAAATACGGTTTTACAAAATGGATGTTCGACAACAGGATGCAGTACGACCTTTTTGCCCAGATGAAAAATACCCGTCCCTGGAGCGACGAGCACAGGAGAGTGGTCAGGGATTTTGCCGAAAAAGTGGCTTTTAAGGCGAAGAAACCCGGCTGGCCGACTCTTGTGTTCACTTTCGATGAACCCAGGGAAGAGCAGGAGAAGTGGGGCTTGCGCGGCTACCTTGACATCAAAAATACCTTTGAAATATTTAAGTCCGCTGGCCTGCTTGTCAACGCTTCCTGGTCGAGCTGGGGCGGTCAGAAACGCAAGGATGACAGCAGCAAGATAGCCGATTACTCGGAACTCTGCCCCATTCCTTACTACAATACAACCCACGGGAACTATAAACCCAGCGACAAGATAATCGATAAAGTCCTTTCGCTGAAGAAGCCCCTTCTGCTCTATAACTGCGGCGCCTACAGGTACTGTTTCGGCTACCTTACTTACCAGAGAAACGCCCTTGGCAACTCGCAGTTCTGGTGGGGTGCGGCGGTAATCGGCGACCCGACCTCGGAATACGCGCACTCCTCCTGCGCGGTCACTTCAAGGGACGGGAAGACTATTTACAACACTACCAGCTGGGAGCAGATAAGGGAGGGCGTGTACGACTACAGATATATGATTACGCTCGACGACGCGCTTTTGAAATGCAAGAACAAGAACAGTCCTGAAGCCGTGAAGGCGCTGGCGCTGCTTGAAGAGATTAAAAACTATAAAATAGAAAGCAGCATGGGAACCGGTATTGACGCGGATTTTCTGGCGGAGCAGATGAGGGATTTTACGGGCGGCGCGAAGATGGATGAATTTAAATACAGAATCGCAAAGAGCATCATGGAACTGCAGGCGGCAAAGTAAGCATCCGGTTTTCCCTTCCGCGGCAGTAGGAGATAGATTTTTAAACCCATTTGTTGTATATTAGGAGTTATTAGCCGGCTTGATAGTAGAAAATGGAGAATAGACTGCAGGTGTTTGTATGTTGTTCTGCCTGTTTCGTTTATGCCGAAGAAAACCCCGCCATTCATGGCGATAAGGCGCCTACGGCGGAAATTCGGCGCGAAAAATCTCATTCATACACTAGAGCCACCCCGGTCTTCAGTCAGGGGAGGTCATTTGCGGTTCATGCGCCACTGGACTTCCCAACACATTGGATTTCCGGGCAGGTAGTTTCCTAATGGACTTGCGCTTAAAATGCTATAAGCTGTAATTGTTTGATACAAGCTATGCAGCGGCAGTTAAACGGATTTATTGGTCAAATTGTATTTTGGAGAAACAAATGAAAAAGAAAATCAACTTCGAGAAAAACAATGAAGAATGCGAGAAAATGATTATAAATACATTTAATGGGCTCCTTGTGCTGGCAAATGACAACGAGCCATACGCAATACCTATAAATCATGGTTACAAAGATGGCTCATTCTATTTCCATTGCGGTATGACCGGGAAAAAAATTGATTTTATAAGAAAAAATCCCAGGGTGTCGTATGTAATAAGCAAGTATTTCGGAAAGCCGGAAGACCACGTGAAAAGCATGAAATGCCACGGCAGTTGGGAGAGCCTGATAATTAACGGGACGGCAAAAATATTAGAAGAACGCGAGGAACACAGGCTGGCATTTAAGATATTCATGGAGTATTACGGGAATCCTAAATTCGAGCCCTCGGCAGAAGCGCATGCAACGACGCGGATAATAAAAGTTACAGCAGAAAAGATGACGGCGCGAAGAGAAGGCAATGATGGGAAAACCGAATATTTCCTATGGGAGAAATGAGGGAAAAATTACAATCAACTGTCAGTATTAAGAATCTGAAATTTCCGCGTTCAGTACAAAAACCGGCAAGAAAAAACCTTAAAATGGGAGGATGTGGACTTCTCAGAGAAATTATTGTATATTAAGGACAGTAAGAACGGAGAGTCGAAATTACAGTGCCGATGTTTATGTTGTTCTGTCTATTTTCGATTTTCTATTATCTATTGTCTGCTACAAGTACTTGGTTTGATAATAGAAAGTAGATAGTAGACTGTTGGTGTTTTTGGGTGTTGATTTGTCTACTTTAGATTTTCTATTATCTATTGTCTGCTTTACCCGCCGGGGTGGTGGAACTGGTAGACACAAGGGACTTAAAATCCCTCGGTCGCAAGGCCATGACGGTTCGATTCCGTCTCCCGGCATAAAAACAATTACTGATTGCTAATTACTCATTGCTGATTAAAGCAAGTGCAAGAACAGAAAAAATGCGCTATTAGGCTAAATCTATCCGTCCTCCCCCGGTCAATCCCTTTACATTGACAAAGCACCGAAAAATGCTATAATTTAAATGGCAATGCATAAACGGGGTGGTTTAATGAATGCCAAAAAAGGTTTCACGCTTGTGGAAATGGTGATAATGCTTGGCGTTATCGCGTTCATTATGCTTGGCGCGTATAATGCCTTTTTAATGTATTTCAAAGGCAATGTATTAATGAATTCCAGGGCTATTAAGTCGCTGCTGGCAACTCAGCGGGTTGAGGAATGGAAGTCGGTCCGGGGCGAAAACTTCTCCCCCGGAGTTGCTTTCCCGATATACACGCCATATGTAACTTCCGCGGGTGTAATAAGCATTTCCTGCACTACTATAAGCATTCCGGCAATAACTCAGCTTGAAATTGATTGTACGGCCAATTCCGTAATCACACAGGCTTCAGGATACAGTTACTCCCTGTTGCAGGGCACTTTTGGCAATCCCGGTTACGGCGCTTCCAACAATTGCTGGTTCCATCCGGCAACAAGGGCTGTAACTGACACAACCCCCGGAGACATAACTTTCATAATTAACTGCCCTGACGCAGTAACCGCAACGCTGTTTATTAAAATGATTGATTATAATTCCATGCAACGGCAGCAGCGAATCCTTATTAATAATCTGGTAAAAGCGAGTTATATCGCGTCCGATCTTGCTCCTACGGGAGGAGCAACAGCAACAATTCAGCTAAACAGCATCGACACAGGCACCGGGATTCTCACCGTGGAAATAGAACAGACAGGCGCGGTTAATCCTGACATAGGCATTCTTGACGGATTCTCAACCAGCGCGTCAAACTGGACAGCAACAGGTTCCGGGTTTACCAAATCAAATATAACAACGCCGATAACGCCGGTTGGTTTTCTGGATTCTGACGGAATGTGCATGACTGTCACGGCGCCAACGACAACAACCGCTACGGCAGCAACTTTGAGGAAGGCGCTCAATATCTCGAGTTGCAGCCCTGTAGCGGGTACAGACCAGCTGGTTGCCTGGATTGCAATTCAGGATGACGCAAAGATTGCGTGGTTTGCTACAACAGGAGGCAGCTCCAATACCTGCAGTTCTTCTGTGACTCACGGTTGGCAGAAATTGTCCAGAACCATTACTTCCGGAGAAATAACGACTTCAACAGTCATCACTATCAGGACTACCAGCACAAAATTCCTTTTGAACGATTTTTACGTTTTGGATATTAACCCGCCGAACCCGAACGCGGTTCTAGATCATATAACCATGAAATCTTTAATTGGTTTTACAGACCCGGATTCAACGGCCGGAGCGCCTGTTCCCCCTCCCGGCTCTCACTACCCTTATATAATAACCAGCACCGTAACTCCTTCTGATGCGACGGCCGGCATGGCAGAAGGCTGGGTTGTCTCGGTCTCGGTCAGCAAGCAAAATGACAAATATCAACCCGTGACTGTAATCAACACCATTAACAGGTAGGAGCAGATGCGGAGAAAAGTAAAAAATAGAGGTGTTACGCTGGTCGAGATGATGATAGTGGTAGGTCTTATCGGCATTCTCGGTTCTATCGTCGCGACCTTTTACAGGCTGTCCTACAGGCAATACCAGAAGGTTGATGCTAAAACAAAGGTCACACAGGTTGCGATTACCAGTCTTGGCTGCATACAAAAACAACTCCGGGAAATAACGCAGCAACCTGCCTGCACGGCTAATACGACCCTGCACCCTACATTGGCGAGTCCCGTATCCTTTAAGATACCGAGCCTGACAGACCCAACAAACAGGTCTTCCGATGATCAGGTTGATTACTATCTCGGTACCTACAATGGCAAAAATGTTTTCATGCACAGGCTGGTGCGCGGAGCCACAACATACGGCGCTATCCCGGTGATATTTGATTTTGACAAGTACAGAACAACCCCCACTGTAATCCCTCAGGGCGGCGGAGTCGCAAAGTTTCTTGACGACACGACACTGCTCTTTGATGATGTGGCCTTTTATTATGACGATACTTTTGAGATGGTAAATGTAGGCATAACCGTCTCAGTGGCGGACAGGGGAAAGAGCGGGGTCAGAGAAAGAATAACCTTAACAACAGCTGTTGCCATAAGGAACACCTATTAGTTCAGCCGAAAAAAGCTGACAGCGGAAACAGTAATGAGGAGCAAGGCCATAAAGCTCACTTTAAATAATAATAAAGGTCAGTCTATGCTCCTGCTGGTCGGGACCATTGCGGTTATTATTGTTATGATGATAGGGGTTTACAAAGCGCTGACTGATACTAATATAAACTCTTCAGGCAGCCACAAGGCCAGGCAGATAGCCATTGAAGCGGCTGACGCCGGCATAAATCAGATGATAAGCGACATTACGAACAGGCAGGTCAACATAATAGGCGCGACTTTGCCCATGACATTAAGCTACCCGGTGCAGATATCCGGCACCTCGCTTACCGTTCCGGTTACGATAAACACACTCTTGGACAGCATCAATAATCCCGTGCTCGATCTTGAAGGGAATCAGCGCTACATCGTTGACGCCATCGCGACACCCATAATTGCCTACGGAGCCGGGAGGAAGGTGCCCATTACGCGGCATGTCAGGTCTCATGTCACGATAGTCAATATGGCAAAGTATAACGCGTTTACAATAGCGAACGACATCTGGGCGGGAGGCAATTCCTTTGACGGGCCGTATCATTGCAACGGAACTACGCTTTCGATAGGCGGCACGATGTACTGGAATTCGTCGGTGCTTTCCTCCGGCGGTGCTAATCCATTTTTTTCAGATACTTATGTCACAATGTCCGCCGGAACTATTGTCCAGGCCGGCGGGTACGGGACACCTGATTTCAGGACCATGACAAGTAAACACGGAAGAAATTCGTCTTCAGGCTCCTATGATATTTGCACTTCTTCAAGCAGGCCCAGCGGGACCTGGTTTGACAAAGCGCACGGCGGGGCCGTGGTTAATATAAGGCCAATTCCCTATCAGACCTATAATAATTACGCTCAAGTCATCCTGCAACTTTCAAACCTCCCATCCTACAGGCTGAACGGGGCGGATACGTCCAGCACGACTCTGACAATAGATGTCGGAGTCAGTGGATACACGCCCAGGATTAAGATAAATCTTAGCGCCTTCGGCACTAATAGTTCTGACGATCTTTTTGACGGTATGACAAATTATGTCGCGGCCTTGCAAAGCACTTACGGAATAATAATATACTGCATTGACGATGTGGCCGTTTACGGACAACTGCCGGTTGTTGCCGGCACGGCCAACACCAATAAGAAAGTAATGATTATAAGTCAGAAAAGCATAGAATTGATAGGGGATATACTTTATTCCGGGGACAACTATAACACACTCCCCTCCTATAATCCGGCTGTTCCCACGCCTATTCCTTCAACTTCGAATCCTACCAACGACGCAATCGCGCTCATCTGCTCCGGAAGCATTTATGTGAATCCCTGGAGGCTGACTAATACTGCATTCTTTCACCAGTCGGATGACATGAAAATAGACGGATACCTTTATGGCTACTCAGGAGCGCTTGAAGGCGCAGGAAGGACTTATAACAGCGGGGGGAGCAGCAGCATTACGCAGTTTACTACTTTCGGAGGACAGACCTTCAATCACGGAGCGACAGTTCCGGGCACTTTTAATGTCGGTTATGACCCCACGCTGGCTAATAATATTTCAAAACTGGTTCCTGTCGGGGTAGGGGTCATATCATGGATGGAAATGCAGTAACTTTAAAGTTTTGAGTGAGTAATCGTCTTCTGCGCCTGATACTTCCCTTTCTTGTCCGCGTAGGATATTTCGCACTGCTCGTCGCTCTCAAAGAAGACCAGTTGTCCGATGCCTTCATTGGCGTAAACCTTTACGGGCGAGCTTGAAACATTCATTATGCAGATAGTGGCAAAACCTTCCCATTCAGGCTCAAAAGGAGTGACATTCAACAATACGCCGCTCCTGGCATAGGTGGATTTGCCGGTGCAGAGAGTTATTACATTCCGGGGTATTTTGAAGTATTCCACGGTCCTTGCAAGAACAAAAGAAGAGGGCGGTATGACTATGTTTTCCCCCTTGAAATCGTCAAACAGGCTCTCTTTCTGGTTCTTGGGGTCTATAAGGGCCTGAATGCGCGGCACCCGAAACTCGTCCGCGACCCTGAAATCATATCCATAAGAAGAAACGCCGTAAGAGATGACTCCTTCCCGGCTTTTGTTCTCCGCGAAAGGTTTTATCATCTCTTTCTCTAAAGACATTTTCTTTATCCATTTATCGCTTTTTACGGCCATTTTGTCTCCTTTTAGGTTGCCTGTCTCCGGCAGAAAGCCATTCTATTCTTTGAAAGGAAGATTGTAAAGGCAATTATTTAATGGGGAAACGCCTTATAATATTTGAGAAAGCTGAGGCTATGGGAGCGGCGCGGGCTTTTGTCCCTGCTTTTGCCTTGACTTTAACAACCATGCCCCTATATAATACTAGACCCCTTATCTAAAAGGGGTTTTTGCATGAAGATAGACATAAAGGACCTAAAAGAACAGGTCACAAACCTGGACTTTTCCGCAAAACCGGAAGAAATAGGTTTCAACGGAGAAGCTGTATTTGACGGGCTTATTAAGGTTTCCGTCGAAGTACATGACATGAGTGAAAGCTTCAGGGTGATCGGCAGAGTTTCAGCCAGGGTCACTCTTGATTGCGGGCGCTGCTTGAAGAAATTCAAGCTCAAAATGGAACCGAAATTTGATATTGTGCACGTTAAAGAATCTTCCGAAGAAGAAGGGGAGATACCTCCGGGCGAAACCGACGAGCTGGCGATGGAAGGCGATATAATAGATATCGGAGAGGATGTCAGGCAGACCATCCTCCTTGAACTGCCGATTAATCCGGTCTGCGGAAAGAAGTGCAAGGGCCTCTGCCAGACTTGCGGCGCGGACCTGAATAAAAAGAAATGCGGTTGCGATGAACCGGCGCTCAACAAGCCGTTTGCAGGCATTAAAAATATACTCAAAAAGAAAAAGTAATGCATTCGAAGGGAGGAAATTAAAATGGCAAATCCGAAAAGAAGATTTTCCGCGGCCCGCAGGGACACGAGGAGATCTCAATGGAAACTAAAGGCGCCGGGGCTTTCTGTATGCCCGCAGTGCAAGCAGCATAAACTCCCTCACCGCGTTTGCGAAAACTGCGGTTATTACGGGAAAAAGGAAGTTGTCGAGGTATAGCGATGAAAATCGCACTCGACGCGATGGGTGGCGACAACGCTCCGGAAGTTGAAGTCAGGGGAGCTGTAGCCGCCGCCAGAGAATTCGGCATAGAAGTTGTGCTGGTCGGCGACGAACAAAAGATACGCGCCGAGCTGAGCAGCTACATGCTGAAATACAAAATCAAGAATCTTCCTATCAGCATTGTTCATGCCTCCGAAGTTGTCACCATGAACGACTCGCCTACGGAAGCCTACAAGCAGAAGAAGGATTCGTCCCTTGTAGTCGCAATGCGTCTCGTCAAGGATGGAAAGGCGGACGCGGTCCTTTCAGCCGGCAATACCGGAGCAGTTATGACTCACGCCCTCTTTGAACTCGGAAGAATCCCAAATGTCTCTAGGCCGGCAATTGCGGCTTTTTTTCCTTCCTTAAACGGTAAATGCCTGCTCCTGGATGTAGGCGCCAATTCTGACAATAAACCCGAGCACCTCCTGCAATTCGCGGTTATGGGCAGCGTTTACCTGAAACATGTTGGAGAAGCAGCCAATCCAAGGATAGGCCTGCTCTCGGTCGGGGAAGAAGAGAAGAAAGGAAATGAACTGACCTCCAAGTCGGCGAAGATGATGAAAGCCGCCGGACTGAACTTCGTGGGAAATGTTGAAGGCAGGGATATTGTGGGAGACAAAGCCGATGTGATCGTCTGCGACGGTTTCGTCGGGAATATCGTGTTGAAGTTTGCGGAAAGCGTTGCGACAAGGTTCTTCCAGATACTGAAAGTTGAGCTTCAGAACTCAAGTATTTTCATCAAATTTGGGGCGTGGCTTGTGAAACCGGTATTCAGAGGGCTTATAAAGAAGACCGATTACGCGGAGCACGGCGCGGCCCCTCTGCTTGGAGTTGACGGGCAGGTCTTTATCGGCCACGGTGGGGCAAGCGTTAAGGCTATGAAGAACGCGATTAATACCGCCGCGAAATCGGTTACAGGAAAGGTAAATGAACATATTAAGGAAGAAATAGCTAAATTAGGAGTTGTAGACAATGGGAGTCATTAGGGCGGCAATAGCCGGCACGGGGTCCTTCGCGCCGGAAAAGATCCTGACCAACAAAGACCTCGAAAAGATGGTGGAAACCACAGACGAATGGATTCGGTCCCGTACAGGCATGTCGGAACGCCACATCTCCGACGAAAAGACAGCAACCTCCGACCTGGCCACTGCGGCCGCGCTAAAAGCGCTGGAATCAGCCGGTGTCACTCCGGAAGAGCTTGACCTTGTGCTGGTAGGAACTGTTACTCCGGATAAGATATTTCCCTCAACTGCCTGCTTTGTCCAGAACAATATCGGCGCGGTGAACGCGGCGGCGTTCGATATCAGCGCCGCCTGTTCCGGTTTTATTTACGGGCTTACAATAGCTAACAGCATGATAATAAGCGGGCAGATAAAGACAGCGCTTGTTATCGGCGCGGAAACCCTCTCCAAGTACACCGACTGGAAGGACAGGGGAACCTGTATTCTCTTCGGTGACGGTTCCGGCGCGGTGGTTGTCAAGGCATCGGATTCAGGAAGCGGAGTTCTGTCTTCATATATATGGTCCGACGGTACCGGAACCAAACCGGGTTTGCTTGAGATACCCGGCGGCGGTACGAGGGACCCGAACGGCAAGAAAACAATAGTGATGGAGGGAAACGATATTTTCAAGAAGGCGGTCAAGGGAATGGAGAAATGCATTGACGCGGCCCTTGAAAAAGCCGGGCTTGCTTATGGCGATGTCTCTCTGTTTTTGCCTCACCAGGCGAACCTCAGGATAATAGAGTCTATAGCAAAGAGAATGGGATTAAATTCTGAGAGGGTATTTGTAAACCTTCATAAATACGGCAATACCTCCGCCGCTTCAATCCCGATAGCGCTTGATGAAGCGAGTAAAGCAGGAAGGATAAAGAAGGGTGACGTAATCCTGCTGGTAGCTTTTGGCGCCGGCATGACCATGGGCGCAGCAGTAATAAAATGGTAAAATAGAGCAAGCTCGAAGAACCAAATTCGAAATTCGAAACAATACAAAAACATTGAATCTGTTTCGAATTTGTTTTTTCGAATTTCGAATTTATTCGGAGGTCTTTATGAAAACCGCATTTATCTTCCCCGGACAGGGTTCCCAGACTGTCGGTATGTGCAAAGATTTCAGCGGTAACGGCGTCTTCGCAGAAGCTGATGCCGCCCTGGGGTTTAAACTCTCAGAAGTCATTTTGAACGGCCTGGAAGACGCTTTAAAATCCACGGAAAATGCCCAGCCTGCAATACTTGCCGCCAGTATAGCTGTTTATACCGAATTAAAAAAAGTTCTGAAACCTGATGTAGTCGCAGGTCATTCCCTGGGCGAATATTCAGCTCTGGTAGCCGCAGAAGCTATTTCTTTTTCTGACGCTGTCCTGACTGTCCGTAAAAGGGGCGAGTTTATGAAATCCGCTTCCGGCGGAACCATGGCCGCATCATTGCTCCTTCCAAGGGAAAAGGTGATTGAACTTTGCAAACAGGCCTCATCAGAAACCGGAGCAGTTGTAGTTGCCGCTAATTTTAACTGCCCGGGGCAGATAGTTATATCCGGAGAAAGCAAAGCAGTAGAGAAAGCCTGCGAACTCATTAAAGCGGCAGGAGGCAAGGCGATACCTCTTTCCGTGAGCGGCCCGTTTCATTCCCCGCTCATGCAGCCTGCAAGGGAAAAGCTGGCGGCCGTGTTGGCCAATGTGAACATTAAAGTTCCGTCCGTAAAGTTTATTGCCAATGTAACCGCAGCCGAAGTTTCTGATCCAAGCATTATTAAGGGTCTGCTGATAGACCAGGTGACGGGTTCGGTGCTCTGGGAAGATACGGTTAACAAGATGCTGGCAGACGGGGTAGACACCTTTGTTGAAGTCGGACCCGGGAAAGCGCTTTTAGGCATGGTCCGTAAAATAAAACGTGACGCCAGGGTTTTTAATGTGGATTCACTGAGCGCGCTGGAAGCGCTCAAGGCAGGCATCGCATGAAAACAGCGATCAAGTTCGGTGTTGTTGCGGCTCTCATTCTGCTTGCGGTAATCGGAGGCATCTGGTTGCAATCCGGCCGGAAGGCGGAACTGGCAAAAAAGCAGATGGAAAGCCTGAAATTGTCCATAGAAAGTTATTACAGTCTTGAAGGCCAGTTTCCGGAATCTTTGCATGCTCTTGCGGACAAAAAGCTTGTAACCGACCGGGAACTGCTAGATCCCTGGGGAGCGGAGTTCATTTATGTCCCGTGTTACAAGGATAACGGGACCGGAAAGAAGAAGACGGTTTCTACTTACATGCTCTCAAGCTCAGGGCCTGACAGGAAGTCTTGGACTAAAGACGATATTCAATAAAATAGATTAAAAGCACCAAATCTCAAATCACAAGCACCAAATAAAGGTAAGAAAGATACAAAATGGCAAGTTGTTTTGAATTCATTTGTCCTCTTAAGTATTATTTTTGTATTTTATTTGTGATTTGGTGCTTGGGATTTGGTGCTTATTCCCGGTTTGCGGCAAAGCATGAAAAGCGTGAATATTTATACAATTTTATCAGAGTTCCAAAGGGGGTTATATGCTGTTGGAAAATAAAGTAGCCTTAGTTACCGGCGCGGCTCAGGGAATAGGAAAAGCTATTGCGCTTACTCTCGCAAAGGAAGGGGCAAATCTCTCAATCTGCGATGTGAACCTTGAAAAAGCGCAGGAGACAGCGAAAGAGCTGCAGGCTCTCGGCGTAAAGGCCGCGGCTTTCAAGACAAATGTCACTGTTGCCGCCGAGTGCGACGCGCTCATTGAAAGCACCGTGAAAGAGTTCGGAAAACTTGATATTCTGGTAAACAATGCCGGAGTGACCAGGGATGGACTGCTTATCAGGATGAGCGAAGCCGACTGGGACCTTGTGATAGCGATAAACCTTAAAGGCACTTTTAACTGCACGAAATCAGCGGTAAAAACCATGATGAAGCAGAGATACGGAAGGATAGTCAATGTCTCTTCCGTTATCGGACTGATGGGAAATGCGGGACAGGCCAATTACTCCGCGTCCAAAGCAGGCGTAATCGGCATAGCAAAATCGGTTGCCAAGGAATACGCGAACAGAAATATCACTGTAAACGCGGTTGCCCCGGGCTACATTCAGACTGCAATGACAGATAAGCTTACCGAAGACCAGAAACTGGCCATGCTGAAATTCGTTCCGCTCGGAAGGATGGGGCAGCCCCAGGATGTGGCGAACGCCATTCTCTTCCTTGTCTCTCCGCTGGCAGACTATATCACCGGACAGGTTATTACAGTTGACGGCGGAATGGTGATGTAGAGAGAAGGGCAATAGCTGATAACTAATAACTGGATAGCTAATACTGAGGGGCGGGAGGAATCCCGCCTCTTTTCATTAAAGAATCAAATGCGTTGAAAATACTGCTTGCTTGATGCATAATTGTCTAAGGAGTAAGGAGAAAAATGCATCCACAGCACCTGCTTGAGCTGATTACCAGATACGGATACCTGGCTATATTTGTTCTTTACACGGCCGGTATCTTTGGCTTTCCTATCCCTGACGAAACCCTGCTGGTCTTCATAGGCTTCCTTGTCAAAAAAGGAACCATGAACTACCTGCTTGCGATGTTTTCGGCGTTTTTCGGAATCTGTGTAGGCATTACTATAAGCTATCTGATAGGTTTAACGGGCGGGGCCTTTGTGCTTAAGAAATTCGGAAAAACGCTCATGCTTAACGAGGCAAGGCTGAAAAAAACCTCGGAATGGTTTGATAAATACGGCAAGTGGTCCCTGGTTTTGGGATTTTACCTTCCGGGTATAAGGCATTTAACCGCTGTTTTTGCAGGAACCACCAAAATGAAATACCGCCATTTCGCTTTTTTTGCTTACCTTGGCGCTTTTATCTGGGTTAACACTTTTCTCCTGATCGGCGGAATAATAGGGGATGTCAGGGGCTTTACCGAAGAGCTTCATGAACACAGTGCTCTGGTTGCCTCAATTATAGCCTTCGCGCTTCTCGCAGCGTTCTTGTCCTGGTATATAAAGAAGATAAGCATGAAAAGAGCGGGGAAAAAGCGCGGCAATTAGACCTACCACCCATTGGGGTCGTATCTCTTGCGCCTGCTACCGGTAGTTATTTTACGGTTGACAAAGGTATTGGTGTAAGGTAAAATAATCCGTCAAATAAAGGGGCATAGGTGTTTTGTTTTCTTTTGCCCTGATTATTGCGAAAAGCATTGCTTTTAAAGCTTTTTCGTTGTTAATCAGTCAGAAAAAATACCTTGACAATTAAGCGTGCTTAAAATAAAATACTCAAACCATTTTTAAATTGAATTTGGATCCGCCGGATACCGGCGGATTGGCTTAAAGGAGGAAAGATGGCAACTAACGAAGAAAGGGTGAAAAAAATCATAGTCGAGCAGTTGGGTGTTGAAGAAGCACAGGTGACATCTACTGCATCGTTCGTTGATGACCTCGGCGCTGATTCACTTGATACCGTAGAGCTCGTCATGGCGTTCGAAGAGGAATTCGGCATTGAGATACCTGACACAGACGCGGAAAAGATCAAGACAGTTGCGGATGTGAACAACTATCTCAAGAGCAAGGGCATTTCTTAAGAAGAAGGACACATGACAAAACGCAGAGTAGTAATTACCGGCATGGGAATCGTATCCCCTGCCGGTAATGATATAGAGAGTTTCTGGAAAAACCTTACTGAGGGCGTATCCTGCGCGGACAAAATAACCAAATTTGACGCGACAGGGTTTGAATGTTGCATAGCCTGCGAAGTAAAGGGATTCAATCCCGAGGCTTATGTCGACAGGAAAGCCGCCCGCAGGATGGATACTTTTGTCCAATATGCCGTCGCGGCTTCCAACCAGGCCCTTAAAGCAGGCGGCCTGCTTGATACTGCCGGCAAACTTGACCCGAACAAGATAGATCCGACGCGCATCGGCGTCATGGTCGGCTCGGGTATAGGCGGTATCACTGTGCTTGAGGACCAGCACAAGACCCTTCTTGAAAAAGGCTGGAAAAGGGTAAGCCCTTTCTTCATTCCCATGATGATCTCCAATATGGCGTCCGGCATGATTTCCATTCTGTTCGGCGTTAAAGGCCCGAGCGCTTGCGTTACAACCGCCTGCGCGACCGGCAATAACTGTATAGGGGAATCTCTCAGGCTTATTCAGTACGGCGACGCTGATATGATGATAGCCGGCGGCACGGAAGCCGCAATTACCCCTTTGAGCATCGCGGGTTTTATCGCGGCGCAGGCAATGTCTACCAGAAACGATGATCCCAAACACGCTTCAAGGCCGTTTGACAAAAACCGGGACGGTTTTGTAATGGGCGAAGGTTCGGGAGTTCTTGTCCTGGAAGAGATGGAGCACGCTTTGAAGAGGGGAGCAAGAATTTACGGCGAGCTGGCGGGATACGGACTCTCCAGCGACGCGTATCATATGACCGCCACTTCGCCGAACGGCGAAGGCGGATCAAGGGCTATGGCCAACGCGGTAAAAGACGCGGGAGCCAGGCCTGAAGACGTTGACTACATCAACGCGCACGGCACGTCCACTCCCGTTGGAGACCCCAGCGAGACGCAGGCGATTAAGACCACTTTCGGGGACCATGCTTACAAACTTTGCGTAAGCTCCAACAAGTCCATGATAGGGCACCTGCTCGGCGCTGCCGGAGGCGCGGAATCTATCGCGACCGTGCTCACGGTTTTAAACGACTTGGTGCCGCCCACCATAAACTTCGAAGAGAAGGATCCGGCGTGCGACCTGAATTATGTGCCGAACAAAGCGGTAAAACGCGTTGTTAATATGGCGGTTTCTAATTCGTTCGGGTTTGGCGGTCACAATGCCACGCTGGCGGTCAAGAAGTTCAAGCAATAATGCACAAACTGACCGCACAGAGGCGCTCTGAACTGCAGGAATTCCAGGAAAACCTGAATATTAGCTTCCGGGATCCGGCCATCCTTGACCAGGCATTCACGCATTCCTCGTTCGTCAACGAGAACAACCTTGGCAAGAATGGCTCAAATGAGAGGCTTGAATATCTCGGGGATGCCGTACTTGGCATAGTTACAAGCGAGCATCTTTTCAGGAAGTACCCGGATTATGACGAAGGAAGCCTGACTAAAATAAAATCCGTGCTTGTGAGCAAGCCGATACTTGCGGGTGTCTCAATGAAGCTCGGGTTCGGCAAGTATGTGTTGATGGGAAAGGGCGAGGAAGGCACAGGCGGAAGGAACCGAGATTCAACGCTCGCTAATGTTTTTGAAGCTGTGCTTGGCGCGTATTTTATCGATTCCGGGATTGAACCGGTAAGAGAATTTCTGATTCGCTCGTTTCTGCACAACATTGATTCAAAGCAGGCCGAAGCGGATGATTTTAAATCAAGGCTTCAGGAAGTTATGCAGGCGAAGTACAAGAAACGCCCGTCATACGCTATCGCGGGGAATTTCGGGCCGGAGCACCAGAAGACATTCATTGTGAAGGCGATGTTTAAGGGCAGGATGCTCGGTAAGGGAAAGGGAAGTTCAAAGAAGGAAGCGGAACAGCAGGCGGCAAAGAACGCGCTTGAGAAACTTAACGAAAAAGAGCTGAAGAAGCAAACTGCAGAACCCAAGTAAAGTTGAAAGAAATCATATTATTTCAGGAGGGATTCATGGACTATTTTCTGACCGAAGAACAGCAGATGATCGTTGATACTGCGAAGGATTTCGCCCACAAGGTGATTAAGCCTGTAAGGGAAGAGCACGACGAGAACCAGACTTTCCCGTGGGAAGTTGTGAAGAAGATGGGCGAGGCCGGACTTTGCGGTCTTTATATCCCGGAAAAATACGGAGGCACGGGGCTAGGAATTCTCGGGCTTTGCCTTGCGGTTGAAGAAATGTCTAAGGTCTGCTCGGCGATAGCGCTTTCAATGGCGGCTACCGGCCTCGGCACTTTCCCAATCCTTCTTTTCGCGAGCGAAGAGCAGAAGGCGAAGTACCTGCCAGATATCGCGAGCGGGAAAAGACTTGCGGCATTCGGCCTTACCGAGGCGAACGCCGGTTCAGACGCGCTTGGCATGCAGACAACGGCTGTCAAAGACGGAGACTATTATATATTGAACGGTACGAAGCAGTGGATTACGAACGCGGGCGAAGCTGAAATTTACAGCGTTTTCGCGGTAACCGACAGGAATAGGGGCAGCCGCGGTCTTTCCGCTTTCATCATTGAGAAAGGAACGCCGGGCTTCTCTTTCGGCAAGAAAGAGAACAAACTCGGAATAAGGGCTTCCGCTACCAGGGAACTCGTGTTTCAGGACTGCAAAATACACAAGTCGGCGATGATCGGCAGCGAAGGAATGGGCGCCATTATCGCGGTAAACACTCTTTACACCTCAAGGCCGGGAGTCGCGGCCCAGGCGCTCGGAATAGCCGCGGGCGCGCTTGACGAATCCATTAACTACGCCAGGCAGAGGAAACAGTTCGGACAGACCATATCGTCTTTCCAGGCTGTTCAGCACATGCTTGCCAATATGGCAACAGAAGTTGAGGCTGCAAGGGCTCTCCTTTACGCGACCGCAAGGTCCATTGATAAGGCAGGCGACGCGAAAGGTTTCGCGAAAGAATCAGCGATGGCGAAACTTTACTGCTCGGATGTCGCGATGAAAGTAACTACCGACGCGGTTCAGATTTTCGGCGGTTACGGCTACATGAAAGAATACCCTGTCGAAAAAATGATGAGGGACGCGAAAATCACCCAGATCTACGAAGGGACAAACCAGATACAGAGGAATGAAATAGCGGCAGGCCTCATCAAGTCCGCGGCCTCGAAAAAGTAAGTTCAACAAGGAGTCAATAAATGAACATAGTGGTCAGTATAAAACAGGTCCCGGGGACGACAAAGGTCGCGATAAACCCGGCGACGAACACCCTGATAAGGGCCGGAGTTGAGGCGATAATCAACCCGTTCGATATGTACGCGATAGAAGAGGCCATAAGGCTTCGCGAGAAATTCGGCGGAAAGGTCACCTGCATTACCATGGGGCCGCCGCAGGCAGAGGAAGCTTTGAAGAGCGCGATAGCGATGGGCGCCGATGACGGCGTTTTGGTTTCTGACAGGGCTTTTGCGGGTTCCGACACCCTTGCCACCAGCTATGCTCTCGCGATGGGCATCAAAAAACTTGGAAAAGTTGACATTATCCTTACCGGAAAGCAGGCAATGGACGGTGATACCGCCCAGGTCGGCCCGGGCATTGCTCACTGGCTCGATATACCTTTTATCGCGTGGGTAAAGAAGATTGAGGATGTTATGAAGGACGAAAAGATAATAAGGGTTGAACGCATGATGGATGACGGGTATGAAGTTCTCGAAGGCCCTCTTCCGATACTGCTTTCCGTTGTTAAAGAAATAAACGAACCCAGGACTGAGTCCTTGAAAGGCAAGATGAGAGCAAAGAATTTCAAGGCTACCGTGTTTACCGCGAAAGAAATAGAGGCGGACCCGGATTTTATCGGCCTTCGAGGTTCTCCGACTATCGTGAACCGGGTTTTTGTTCCTGTCAGGTCCGGCAAGAAAGAGCTTGTTGCAGGCGCGACTGTTGAAGAAAAAGTATCAAAGGTAGTCGCTAGGTTAAAAGAATCCAAACTGGTAAATTAGACCGGAGGTAGTTGTGGCTATCAGAGTAATAACAGAAAAATGCGTTGGCTGTAAGCTTTGCATCCCGACCTGCGCGCAGGGCGCTATATCCTTTGTGGATAAAAAAGCGGTAATAGATGTTATAAAATGCAATTATTGCGGAGCCTGCATCGATGCCTGCAAAAAATTCAAAGCCATTCTTATAGAGATAGACAGGAAAGTTTCCGACCAGGACCTTTCACTTTATAAGGGCGTCTGGGTTTACGCGGAACAGCGCAACGGCGAGATTGCCAGCGTTGTTTATGAACTCCTGGGCGAAGGCAGAAAACTTGCCGACCAGCTTGGCGAAGAGCTTTCGGCGGTGCTTCTCGGCGACGGGGTTACCTGCCAGGCAGAAGACCTTATCCAGCACGGCGCGGATAATGTATACGTAGTGGACAACCCGAAACTTAAGGATTTCCAGGATGACACCTACGCTATGGCAATGGCGGAACTCTGCGAAGAGTACAAGCCAAACATGGTGCTTACGGGCGCGACCGCTTTGGGCAGGTCCTTCATTCCCAAAGTTGCCGTTATACTTGAGACCGGACTCACGGCGGACTGCACCCAGCTTGAGATAGACGACTACACCAAACTGCTGCTTCAGACCCGCCCGGCTTTTGGCGGAAACCTGATGGCGACCATAACCTGCACCAACTTCAGGCCGCAGATGTCTACCGTAAGGCACAAAGTCTTCAAGAAAGCAGCAAAGGATATTTCAAGAAAAGGCAAAATATTTACAAAGGTGCTCGCTGACGACCTTTTGAAGTCCAGGACCAAACTTATTGAGTTCGTGAAGGAAGTTGAATCCACGGTTAACCTTTCCGAAGCGGATATAATAGTTTCCGGAGGAAGGGGACTCGGCGAGGCAAAGAACTTTGCCGTTATAAGGGAACTTGCGGAGCTTATTAACGGAGCGGTAGGCGCCTCCAGGGCCGCGGTTGACGCGGGCTGGATTCCTTACTCGCACCAGGTAGGACAGACAGGCAAGACCGTCTGCCCGAAATTATATATTGCCTGCGGCATCTCCGGTTCCATTCAGCACATGGCCGGAATGCAGTCTTCAGAGACCATTATCGCGATAAATAAAGACCCGAACGCGCCGATATTTGAGATAGCAACCTACGGCATCGTCGGTGATCTTTTTGAAGTTATTCCCGCGATGATTTCCGCCATTAAGAATAAGTAGCAGGAAATCCTGAGGGCGAAGCCCGAAGGATCTATCAAAGCAACTTGAGGGCGCAGCCCTAAGGATCTATCAAAATAAATTGAAAGCGAAGCCAGAATGATTTATAAAAGAGAAACGGCCCGCCGGCGAAAGCCGTCGGGCTTTTTGTTTTTAAGAATTGCCTGATAAGTGTTATAATAACTCTATGAAACCAATAATCGAATTCTTAAATGTCAGTGTCATTCTCGATACCGCTTCTAATGCTAAAGCTCTTGACCTGAAAGAACTTATTATAAAGTCAGGGGGAAACGCCGCTATACTTGGCCCGAACGGGTCCGGAAAATCCACTTTTATGAGGCTGATCACAAGAGAACTCTATCCTGAACCGGAAGACGGCACGGTATGCCGCATCTGGGGAGAGGAAAGGTGGAATGTATTTCAGCTCAGAAGCCTGCTTGGAATTGTAACTCCTTATATGGCCTTCAAGGTAAACCAGAATATAACAGTCGAAGACACTGTGCTCTCCGGGTTCTTCTCGAGTATCGGCATCCCTCACCGCGATTATATAACGAAGGACATGCGCAAGAAAGCCGAGAGTAACATGGACTTCCTGGGAATACTGCGTCTAAAGGAACGATTTGTGACGGAAGTTTCTACCGGCGAAGCCAGGTTGGCCCTGATAGCCAGGGCCCTCGCGCATGACCCAAAAGCCCTGGTGCTTGATGAACCGACGAGCGGGCTCGATATAAAAGCGGCTTTCAAATTCAGGGAATACCTGCGCAAGCTCTCAAAACACGGCACAAATGTCATTATTGTCACACACGACCTTGAAGACATCATTCCTGAGGTTTCAAGGGTAGTCCTGCTTGACAAAGGATCGGTATTCAAAGACGGGCCAATTGAGCAGGTCCTCACGGACGAAAACCTTTCAAAACTTTATTCTTCTCCGCTGAAAGTGGTTAAAGGCAAACATGGCTACCGGGCGGAGTTTGTTTAAATGCGGTTCAAAAGCCGCACTTCGTGCGTCTTGTTCTGTAAGGAAGAATATTTTTCATGCCAGACTCCGTCTGGCATAGCAGAATAACGTACTTAACAAAAACCTGGAGACCGTTGTATTGCTTTTGCCTTACGTTATAAACGTTAAGAACGTTATAAACGTTATGAACGGTTTTCTTCCATTCCCGATTGTTTTTATTCCCCCCATAGGATATAATAAATCAAATGATTAATAAAACCCAAACATTGAAAGCGTGCGAGCTTTTCGGGGACTTAAGTCTCGCCGAACATTCCAAATTTGCCTCAGTCTGCCGGGAAATGTCATTCAAAAGAGGTGAAATCATATTTCAGGAGGGCGACCGCGCGGGCAATATCGTTATTGTTGCAACCGGGCAGGTAAAAGCCATGCGGTATACCTCGGAGGGCATGGAACTTATAGTCGAGATCTTTGGAAAATGCGACATCATGGGAGTCATTGCGGTATTCGCGAACGAGCCGCATGCTCACACCGCTGTTGCCATGACCGAAGTCTCCACGCTTGTCATACGGAAGGACGATTTCATTGAACTGATAGGTTCGAATATACAAACCTCTATGAAAGTTATGAGGTACCTTGGACAGAGAATCAGGAACCTGCAGGAAAAAGTGCAGGATTTCATCAGCGACAAAGTTGAGCAGAGAATAGCAAAGCTCCTTGTCGCGCTGACGAAAAGAATGGGCAAGGAAATACCCTTTACCCGGCAGGAAATAGCGGCCATGGTGGGGACCTCTATAGAGACGGCTATCAGGGTAACGAGCCGGTTTAAGGAAGCAGGTATATTAAAGAGCAGCAGGGGTAAGATATTCGTGCTTAACCTTGAGAAGCTCGGTATTATTGCCGAAGGGCCTCCGGTGAAGTTCTAAGCTGCTAGTATTAAATTATTAAAATATCATGACGAAAATCATACACGTTGAATCCGAGAAAAGGTATTATTGGTTATGGTACAAAGGAGATAAAGATGCTTGATAAAGTTAAAGCAGCACTGGAAAAAGTAAGGCCGAGCCTCCAGGCGGACGGAGGGGATGTGGAATTTGTGGAGCTTACCCCTGATAAAGTAGTAAAAGTAAGACTTACGGGTGCCTGCGGAAGTTGTCCCATGGCGACCATGACGCTTAAGATGGGCATTGAAAAATATCTCAAAAAAGAAGTGCCTGAAGTTAAAAGCGTAGAACAGGCAGAGGAGAAGTAATGCCCTGCAAAAGCCTAAGGGTCGGTATATACAAGTGCAAGAAGTGCGGGGCATGTATAGAGATATTCTCTGACGAAAAGCAAGCCAAATGTACAAAGTGCGGGAGTATAATAGTTAAATCAAAACTTAAAGCCTGCGTTGAATGGTGCTCTGGTGCCAAAGAATGTGTTGGAAAGCTTCCTAAAGATGCGAAAAACACAAAAAAAGTAAAAAAGGCGCTTTGAGCTGTATTTGCAAGAGTTTTGGAATGTAGACTGTAATATTCAGCCAACGGTAGGGAGTCTTTTTGGGCTCCCTCTTTTCATTAGTAACACTTCTTCTTTCATCATATCATTTGAATACAAGAGCATTTTCTGATAAAATACTTCATTGAAACTCAAAAAAGGCAGAGAATGAAAATATCATTATTTACAGCGCTTTTACCTGAATTAACCATGGAAGAGATTGCACAAACAGCCTCTTCGCTTGGCTTTAACGGTTTGGAACTGCGTGTCAGCGACATGACTGAAAAAATGAAGTCGAGCGGTGTTTCTTTCTGGGGCGAACACAAAAACGATATAGGGGTCAAGAACTTCAGGGAGAAAGTTCCCGGAATTAAGAGGGTCTGCGAAAAATACAAACTAGAGATACCTCTGCTCGCGACCTACTGCATGACCTTTGAACGCGAGCTGATAGAAGAGATCGCGAAGAGCATGAGGCTTCTTGGAGTTAAGGATTTCCGCGTAAGGCCGCCCTGGTTTATGAGGGCAGAAAACCCGGATCCGGATTTCAGGAAACTTAGCAAAGAAACAGACAAGGACATGGCGTTTATAGTTAAAGTCTGCGAGAAGCATAAGTTAAGGGCTTGCGTTGAGACTCACATGAATTCTATCGCTCCGTCTGCGGCGCTTGTAATGAAGGTCATAGAAAAGTTCGACCCGAAATATGTCGGGGCAATCTATGACCCTGGCAACACCATGCAGGAAGGCTCGGAGAACTTGAGGTTGTCGGTACAAATGCTGGGCGAATACCTGGCGCATGTTCATGTTAAGAACACTAAGTGGACCGAGCAGGAAAAAAGGAAAGACGGGACCAGGGTTTTTAAGCCGGAAATGGCTAAGCTGAACGAAGGCTTCCTGGATATAAAACAGGTTTTTGATGAACTGAAACTGGCAGGCTACAACGGCTGGCTAAGCGTGGAAGATTTTACGGTTAAGGATGATAAGAAAGCATGCCTCAAAGAAGATATTGATTATATGCGAAGGCTCTGGAAATAAAAACGGGAATCACAAAGAGGAGGCAAAATGAAATTCGTGAACGGCCCGCTTGACAAGTTCGGCCTGACATTCGATGACATATTGCTGGTTCCGCAGAAATCAAATGTGATTCCGCGGGAGATAGACACGTCAACGCATATAACAAAGAACCTAAAACTAAACATTCCTCTTATGTCGGCTGCCATGGATACTGTTACCGAGGCGCGCCTTGCCATAGCAATCGCGCTTGAAGGCGGCATGGGTATAATTCACAAGAATCTCCCGATCAAAGAGCAGGCCGGAGAAGTAGATAAAGTTAAAAGATTCATGAACGGGGTTATTCTTCACCCGGTAACGCTCGGCCCGGCGACATCTATCAGGGACGCAATTGAGCTTATGAGAAAGAGCGGCATTTCCGGAGTGCCTATAACCGATGACGGCGGCGAGAACGGAAAACTGCTGGGAATAATAACCAACCGCGACCTTAATTTTGTCAAGAAACAGGTAGGCACCGTAAGCGATTATATGACCAAGGAAGGCCTGATAACGGCAAACGAGGGCATTTCTCTGCAGAAAGCTTCGGATATACTTTATAAAAACAGGATTGAAAAGCTGCCGATAGTTGACAAGAACTACCGGCTTAGAGGAATGATAACTATTAAGGATATTGAGAAGCGTCTCGATTATCCCAGGGCCTGCAAGGACAAAGGCGGACGGCTCTGCGTGGGCGCGGCGGTTGGCGTCGCAAAGGATACGGAAGAAAGGGCTGACGAGCTTATTAAGGCGGGTGTTGACCTGCTCACCATAGACACCGCTCACGGGCACTCGGCAAATGTTATAAATACTCTGAAGGCCTTGAGAAAAAAATATCCCGGCGTGGACCTTATCGCCGGGAATATTGCCACCGCAGCCGCGGCAAAAGACCTGATAGCCGCCGGGGCTGATGCGATAAAGGTCGGGATAGGTCCCGGGTCAATCTGCACGACCAGGGTTATAGCCGGAATCGGTGTCCCTCAGGTTACCGCTATCTATGACTGCGTTAAAGTGGCGCAGAAATACAAAGTGCCGGTCATTGCCGACGGAGGAATTAAATATTCCGGAGACGTGGTGAAGGCGCTTGCGGTCGGAGCCAGCGCTGTTATGATTGGCAACCTTTTCGCCGGCACAGATGAAGCGCCGGGAGAGATGGTCTTCCTGGAAGGAAGAAGGTTTAAACTCTACCGCGGGATGGGTTCCATCGCCGCGATGAAAATGGGCAGTAAGGACAGGTATTTTCAGGAAGGCGTTGACGCTTCCAAACTTGTTCCGGAAGGAGTCGAGGGAAGAGTGCCTTACCGCGGCTCACTTGCCGCGAATGTTCTTTACCTGATAGGCGGCCTGACTCAGGGAATGGGCTATGTCGGAGCGAAGAATATAAAGGAGCTCCGGGATAACGCAGAGTTCGTCAGGATCACTCCTGCCGGGCTGACTGAGAGCCATCCGCACAATATAACGATAACAAGCGAACCGCCGAACTACTGGATTTAATTTAGCAAGCGAATTGGTTTCTTCGATCCTGCTGCAACCTTGGGTTTACCCGGGCCAGCGGCAGGATGTACGAAGCCCGGCCGGCAGCAGGGAAGAATATTCCCGGGCGCTGGCTGCTTCGCGAAAAAGGAGGAAATATGCTTCAGAAGGAACAGAAACAGGGCTTGATAGCCAAGTTCAAGACTCACGAAAAGGATTCGGGATCCTGCGAAGTACAGGTGGCAATCCAGACTGAAAGAATCAACTATCTCACCGAGCACCTGAAAGTCCACAAGAAAGACCACAGTTCCAGGAGAGGTTTGCTTAAGCTGGTCGGGTCAAGAAGGCACCTGCTTGAATACCTCAAGAAACAGGATTATGACAGATATAAGACCCTGATCGACAGTCTCAAGCTCAGGAAGTAAGTCGCGGAAAACGGGAGAAAAAAATGACAGCAGCAGAAACGAAAGTAAGCATAGGCGGAAGGGATTTTATTATCTCAACCGGTAAGGTAGCAAAGCAGTCCGAGGGCGCGGTAACCGTAAGATACGGCGACACCGTGATTCTCTGTACTTCAAATTCAGGTCCTTCAAGGAGCAGTGATTTCTCTTTCTTTCCGCTTACGGTGGAATACAGGGAGAGGACTTACTCTGCGGGTAAAATACCTGGCGGATTTTTCAAAAGAGAAGGCAAGCCGAGGGATTCAGAGATACTTTCCGCGAGGATAATAGACCGGAGCATCAGGCCGCTATTTCCGTGGAATCTTATGAACGAAGTTCAGGTAATGGTCTTCTCGCTTTCCTTTGATCTCGAGAACGAGCCGGATGTAATGGCGATTAACGGCGTGTCCGCATCGCTTATGTGCACGGGTATTCCTTTTGGCGGTCCCGTGGGTGCGGTAAGGGTAGGGAAAATAGACGGAAAGTTAGTCGTTAACCCGACCATAACCGAACTCAAATCAAGCAGCCTTGACCTGGTTGCGGTATTCTCAACTTCCGGCGTCATCATGATAGAAGCCGGGGTAAAGGAGCTGCCTGAAGCAGAAGTGCTTGAAGCGATAAAGTTTGCCGAAGCGCCTGCCAGGGAAATAATGAAGGCCCAGATGGAACTTGCTTCAAAAGTCACAAAAGTAAACAGGGAGTATATCATTTATAAATGGGATGAGACCCTTGAAAAGGATGTAAGGGTTGCCTGCGCGGCGAAATTCTCCTCGCTTGATTCCATCTCCGACAAAGCGACCAGGGCGGACGCGGTAGCAAAGATCAAATCTGCTATAATCGCCGAGCTGGAACCGAAGTATCCGGGAAAGAAAGGGGACATTAAGATTGTAATGGATCTTTTTGAATCCGAGAAAGTAAGGAAAGAAATCCTTGAGGGGCAGAAAAGGCCCGACGGCAGAAAACTTGATGAGATCAGGAATATTACCTGCGAAGTAGGTTTCCTTCCCAGGACTCACGGGTCAGCCATCTTTACCCGCGGCCAGACGCAGGCGCTTGTCGTTGCGACGCTCGGCACCAAGGACGATATGCAGATAATAGACGACCTGGAAGGGGAGTATAGCAAGAGGTATATGCTGCACTACAACTTCCCTCCGTTCGCCACCGGTGAGACCAAACCCGCAAGGGGCCCGGGCAGGCGCGAGATTGGACACGGCGCGCTGGCGGAAAAAGCGCTTGCTCCGGTGATACCGGACGCGGAACATTTCCCTTACACCATCCAGCTGGTTTCCGACATACTTGAATCAAACGGGTCATCTTCAATGGCCTCGGTATGCGGCGGCACGCTGGCTCTGATGGACGCGGGAGTTCCGATAAGTTCTCCGGTTGCCGGCATCTCTATCGGCCTTGTGCAGGAGAAAGGCAAGTTCACCACGATAACGGACATAGCCGGGCTTGAGGATCATTACGGCGATATGGACTTCAAAGTTGCCGGAACAAGCAAAGGCGTAACTGCGATACAGCTGGACATCAAGGTTGACGGAATTTCCTTGGAAGTGGTTGAGAGAGCGGTTAGCCAGTCTAAGACGGCAAGGACGCATATACTTTCCCTTATGAATCAGACTATACCGACACCCAGGGAAAAGCTTTCAGATTACGCGCCTCGCATAATCTCCTTCAGGATTAACCCTGAAAAGATCAAAGACGTAATAGGACCTTCAGGCAAGATTATCAAGCAGATAATAGCCGACTTCGGCGTCGAGATAAACATCGACAACGACGGAACCGTTAACATCGCTTCGGTGGATAATTCCGCCATAGAAAAGGCGGTCCAGAGGGTCAGGGATCTTACCCAGTCCGCGGAAGTAGGCAAGATTTACCACGGCAAGGTAAGAAAGATAGCCGAGTTCGGGGCTTTTGTTGAGATCTTCCCGGGCACCGACGGGCTCGTCCACATCTCGGAACTTTCGGAAACGAGGGTTAAGAGAGTAGAGGATGTGCTCAAGGAAGGCGAAGAACTTGATGTGAAATGCATCGGCGTGGACGAGAAAACAGGAAAGATAAGACTCTCCCGCAAAGAATTGCTTAAAGATCAGGGTGATGCAAAGTAAAGAAAAACTGAAGACGGGGCTGACGGTACTCTGTGAGGATATTCCTTACGTGAAGTCCGTCAGCCTCGGTCTTTTGATAAAGTCCGGTTCCCGCCACGAACACCTTTTAAACAACGGCATCTCTCATATGTTGGAACATATGTCCTTCAAAGGTACTTCTTCTCTCTCAGCCAGGAAGCTTGCCGAAGCGTTTGACCTGCTCGGCGCGTACCTGGATGCTTTCACCGGTAGGGAATATACCTGCTTTCTCTTCAGGATGACCTCCGACAAGCTCCAGCGGGTAATGGAACTGCTGTCCGACATGATACTTAATTCTGCTTTTGCCGAAGAGGAAATTGAGAAGGAAAAGAACGTAATCCTTGAAGAGATAAAAATGTACATGGACCAGCCGGATGATGTCGCGATGAATCTGTTTATGTCCGGGCTTTTCAACGGTCATTCCATAGGCAGGCCTATCCTCGGCAGTTCAACATCGGTCAGGTCTTTCGACCGTAAAGCGGTGACCGGCTACGGTCTGGAAAAATATGTTCCGGGAAACTCTATCCTCTGCGCTGCCGGCGACGTGGAAGCATCGAAGTTTTCGGCGATGGCTGGAGAATGTTTTTCCGGCTGGAAAGGCGGGTTTCAGGATTCCCCGCAGGAATCCCCCGCTTTTGATTTCCAAAGCATAACCGAGATCAAAGAGCTGGAGCAGACACATGTATTAATCGGCACCGAAGGACTTAAGTTTTCCGACAGCCGTTATTACGCGCTGGCTTTGCTAAATGATATTTTGGGCGGATCGGTCAGTTCCCGGCTTTTCCAGGAAGTCCGTGAAAAGAGGGGCCTGGCGTATTCTATCCAGTCTTTCAGCGAGAGTTACGCGGAAACCGGCGTTTTCGCGGTTTACGCGGGGACTAATCCGGACAAGAGGAAGGAACTCGTTGAGGTAGTGCTCTCGGAAATAGATAAATTAAAACTGGGAGGACCGGACGATAAAGAGCTCTTAAGGGCCAAGGAACAGGCGAAATCAGGGCTGATTCTCGGTTTGGAAAGTACCAGCAACAGAATGACCAGGATGCTCAGGCAAGAACATTATTTCGGACGTTTTACCGGACTTGAAAAGACGGTTGAAAGCATTGAGAAGGTAAGCCGCGAGGACATTTCAACGCTTGCGCGCGCGCTTTTCGCGGAAGGCAGGGTAAAGACTGTGGTCTACGGGCCGCAGAGCAGTTCTTGAAAAGGTAATTATAGTTATTGTATAATTAGATGAACGACTGGTAACGGTCTGTTATTGGGAGAGCTGAATTGCCCGAACTTAGGAAGGATACGGTTTCAAACAGATGGGTAATAATTGCCACTGATCGGGTGAGAAGGCCAAATGACTATTTCGGCCCGGTTGCCGAAAAGAAGCACGGCGCTTTCTGTCCTTTTGATTACGGGAATGAAGATAAAACTCCCCCGGAGATATTCGCGTACAGGGATCACCATACCGCGCCCAACACTCCCGGCTGGCAGATAAGGGTCATCCCGAATAAATTCCCTGTCCTTCGTGTTGAAGGTGAACTGAACCGCCGAGGAGAAGGGATGTATGATGTAATGGACGGCGTAGGCGCTCACGAAGTCATTATTGAGACACCAGAGCATGATAAAAGTCTTGCCGACCTGGAACCCTCGCAGGTTGAAAAGGTCATCTGGACTTACAGGACGCGCGGGTTGGACCTGAAAAACGATATACGCTTTGAATATGTGCTGCTCTTCAAAAATCAAGGGGAAGCCGCGGGGGCCACGATGGACCACTCGCATTCCCAGCTAATCGCAACACCCATTGTTCCGAAGAGAGTGCAGGAAGAGATACAGGGCGCCAAGGCCTATTATGATTATAAAGAGCGTTGTGTTTTTTGTGATATGATACGGCAGGAGATAAAAGACAAGGTGAGGGTGGTTACGGAGACCAGGGATTTCATATCTTTTGAGCCTTTTGCTCCGAGGTTCCCCTTTGAAACCTGGATATTGCCCAAAAAACATTCCCCCGAATTCCTCAATATCACAAAAGAAGAATCCCAGGATCTCGCGAAAATCCTGAAGGAAACATTGCTTAAGATAAAGAAAGCCTTGAATGATCCCCCTTTCAATTATATAATCCATACAGCGCCTCTGCGCAAAGTGGAGGCCTTGTACACGCACTGGCACCTTGAAATAATGCCGAAACTTACTAAAGTCGCCGGTTTCGAATGGGGTTCGGGTTTTTACATAAATCCAACTCCGCCGGAGGACGCGGCAAAATACCTTCAGGATATGGATGTCCAGTGACGCAGCGGGGGCAGGCAGCTGCAGAATATGTGCTGACGGTTGCCCTTGTAGTTGTTCTCTTTTGCGGGGTATCATTCGGTCTGAGGGCTGCTCTGGCCGGGTTGTTTGGAACTGTTTCAGGAGTTATTTCATCGCCGTTGCCTTGAAGGAAATCAAATAAGGATTGTTTGAATTAATGGAGGGTACAAAAATGAAAAGAGTGCTTCTGTTTGTTGCTGCAGCCGCGATGATTTTTGCGGCAGGAACTGCCCAGGCGGCCAAGAAACTTCCGCCCAAGGTGATAGTAGGTTTTGAGACAGATCAGGAATTCAAAGATATCTACAAGGAGAACAACGGAAACAGGGATTATCCTGTAGAAAAGGTAACAGAGAATGTGACACAGGGCAAGTTCGCCTGCAAGCTCACTTTTCCCAATGACGGAGACTGGCCCGGGCTCCATTTCGTAAAGTTCGACGGCAACTGGGAAGGCTATGACGTGTTGAAAGTTGATGTATTCAACCCCAGCACGGAAATAGTCGCGCTTAACATGAGCCTTTGCGACAAGGATTCAGGTATCACCAAAGAGGCCTATTTCGGTGAATACAACAAAAGATACAACGCTTCAGCCATCCTGAAACCCGGCAAGAATACGGTAGAGTTTGAACTTGGCGGCGTAACGGTGGAAGATAAATCCAGGCAAATCAAGCTTGGCGATGTTAAAAGGTTCGCGCTGTTTGTAAGCTCCAGGCCCAAGGATTTCACGATATTCCTTGATAATGTCAGGGTTGAACAGAGCGAAGAACAGTAATACCACAAACATTTATCAGCGAGAGGCGCGGTACTATACCGCGCCTCTTTTTTTTGCGCGAAAGAGGGTGGCAGAATGAAGATTTATAGGTTAAAATGTTCTAACGGCAGGAAAATAGGTCATGCCGCTGAGGGGGCATTTATGAAGAATATATTGCAATGGATTATTGCCGCTATTTTTGCAATCCCGATTGCGTTGACTGCTGCTGATTCTAAACCGCTGACGCTGTTTAGTTTTGAGAAACCTGAGGATCTGCAAAGTCTTCAAGTTGACGGCGGAATGAAAGAAAGCATAAAGACGGAGCTTTCTTCGGAAAACTGCACCGCCGGCAAGAATTGCCTAAAGGTAACTTTTCCGGATGACAGCTGGGCAGAAGTTCTCTTTGTCAAATTCAACGCCGACTGGTCCGCTTACAATGCCTTAAAAATAGACGTTTTCAATCCAGCGGCGACTATGGTAGGGGTTCTGTTTCAGGGAGCAGATGCTGACGCGGGATTCGCCAAGGATGCTCCCTTTGGCGACAGGGATAAACGCGTAAGTTCCGGCGGCACGCTAAGGCCGGGAAAAAATACTCTTGTTTTCCCGCTAAAATATGACAAACCTTTTGATCTCAAGAATGTCAAGATGTGGTCGCTTTCAAATATAGCCAGGCCCAAAGGGCTGGCGCTTTATATTGATAACATCCGCCTTGAGAACGTAAAACCCGAAGACCTCGAATAATTACCAGTATGAAAAGAAGGACAGAGATACTCTGTCCTTCTTTGTTTTCCGGCTTCAGCCTTCTGTCCACTGTCATCAGTCCACGGATCTTGGGCATCCGCCCTTCCGCGCCTCCGCGCCTCAATATTAGAGAGTCACCGCCTGTTTCCTGTCCGCCGCTTCATACCCTTTCAACACCACTTCCAGCGCCACTCTTGCGTCTTCTCCGCTTATAGGAACCTGTGTATTGTTAAGAACAGCGTCCGAGAAGAGTTCGAAAAATCTCTTTCTAAGGTAGGAACCCTGTTCGTCCGGAGTTTCAAGCGCCACCGTATTCCATTCATTTGCTTTGAGACCGTCCCTGTTTTTAGTGACAAAGACTTTAAGCGGGTTTGTCAGCATTATCTGCCCCTCGGTTCCCGCTATCCTGTGAACATTCTCAAATTTTCCGGGGAGCATCGAGCTTGACTGCACCACTCCGGTGGCCCCGCCTTTGAAACGGATAAGAATAGTCATAAGGTCTTCGACCTCTACTTTGGTCGCGTAGGTGTCATACTCGGCCGACACGCGTTCCGCTTTGAGCCCGGTCATATAATAGAAGAAATCAATGTAGTGGCTGCAGTTCATGAGCATTGCGCCGCCGCCTGCTTTTGCTTTACTGGCCCGCCAGTCGGTTGTTACGACTTTATCCCAGCCCATGGTCCAGTAGGATTCCGGTTTCAAGGACATATCCTGAATGTGTAGATAAACAAGCCGGCCTAAAACTCCATTCTCTATTATTTCTTTTGCCTTCTGAACCTGCGGCAAGTACCGGTTTACATAGGGAACTGCGAGCTTAACTCCGGCATCCTTGCAGGTCTTTATTATTTCGTCGGCGTCTGCCAGTGACGTGGCGATAGGCTTTTCCATGACGACATGTTTTCCGGCTTTTGCGCATTCCAGCGCGACGGGCTTATGAAGGAAATGAGGAAGGCAGACAATCACGGCATCCACTTCATGGTCCTTGCAGACTCCGGCAACATCGCGGTAGGTTTTACAGTTGTGGGCTTTGCCGAATTTGTCGGCGTAATCCTTGTTCACATCCATACAGGCGCTTACAACCGAGTTTTCCGTCCTTGCTATGCCTTTTGCCTGCCAGTAGGCAATTTCACCGCAGCCTATTATTGCGTATCTCAGCTTGTTCATATTGCCTCCAAAATTAGTACCTAATTATACTACAAGCCCGATTGTTTTTTAAATAAATAATATCTGAACACAGGGGTAACCGCGAAAATATTGCCGCCAGGCAGAAAAATACGGGAGCAAATATCATATGTGATTTGCCTCAAGTCACATGTGCAGTGAACGCCTGAAATGTTGGAAATCGGCAAAAAATCAATATTTACAGCCGGAGCGCATGGGTTATTATTAAGTGCTTTTTTAGGAGGCGCTATGATTCGCAATAAAGAAAGAGGACAGTCCATGACCGAATATGTGCTGATAATTGCCCTGATTGTCGGCGTGATCTTCGCGGCTTTTCAAATATTCGGCCCGCAGCTGCAGGGCGCGCTCACGGCGATAGGCATGAAAATAGCCGGCGCCGCCGCGAAATAATGGCGGGACGGAAAGGAAAAGGCCAGGCCGCCGTTGAATCCGTGCTGGTTATTCCGGTGCTTGCAATGATCTTCTTGTGCATATTGCAGACGGGAATCTTCTTCCTTACGTATTACGTTGTGAATTATGCCTCCTATTGCGGCGCGAGGGCCGCGATTGTGCATTGCCGTTTGCCCGGCAATCCCTCTCTTTCGGCGAAGTCTGCGGTCTTTGTTGTTCTATCGGCCATGGGCAAAGATCTCAATCCTGCCGTAGCAGCCGGCTTTACGCGCTGCCTTATCCTGGGCGGAGAATATGAGGTTACCGTTACCTATCCCTGCAGGTCAATCGTTCCCATCTTCGGCGGGCTCCTTAATTACCTTCCGGTCACGGCATCTACACGGTTGCCTGTCGCGTTATGAAAAACAGGGGTCAGGCCTACGTTTCGTTCATTCTGCTTCTCCCTGCCGTGTTTCTTGCGCTTGCTCTTGTCATAGGAGGAGGCCGGCTTGTGTATCTGAGAATGCGGCTTCAAAATGCGGCTGACGGCGCTGCCTATTCCGCGGCTCTCTGGCAGTCCCGCGGGTTAAATTGCATAGCCGATTTGAACTGGGCTTTGCTCGCGGCTGAAGGAAGCGAAGCCGCAACGCTAAATTGGGATTTTAAGGTAACGCGCGCCGTTTCGGAGGCGCAGAGCGCCGCGATGAGAGCCTTCCCCGGCGTTTCCGCGCTGGCGATGTATGACAATTTTAGCAAGAACAACGGCGGGGGAAAGTGCCTGCCGCTTTTAGCCGGGTTAAAGGACGCGAGGATGTTTTCTTTGAGACTGAGGACAAAAGACAAACTGCTGTTTGTCGAAAGGGATACTCCGGCTTTCTGGCTAAAACAGGAGGAAAGCGGTCCGGTTATCCGCGTGGTCTGCGTAAATCCGCCCGAAGAATTTCCACTTTCGGGAATTCTTGGCAGGTCGATACCTGAGCTGTGGGCGGTTGCCGCAGCGCTTCCGGCCCTGGAAGGCGACGCTGACACAAGCGTGTCGCTCTTCGGCGATCTATGGATTCCAAAATACTATCCGCGGCTTACGCCTGTTAATGTTAAGGTGCCAATCCTTAATCTGGCGGTGTTTCATTGAAAAGAAAAGGCTCCGCGCTTGTGGAGTTCGTGCTCTGCGTGCCGGTCCTTCTGGTTATCTGGCTCGCATTGTTTCGCATAGGGGCGGTTTATGCCGTAAAGCAGCGCCTCTGTCTTGGCGCGAGGTATGCGGCGTGGACTGACGGTGGTATTTCGGCTGACCCGGCTGCGCAGGCCCGTCTGAGCTCGGCCTGCGCGTCTCAATTCATTGACCCTGCGAAACTTGCCGCGGCAGGAAAGCTTCAAAGCTTGAAGCTCTATTTCCTGAGCAATGAAAACACGGTTGAACTTTCCTATCCGGTAGAACTTCCCGTGACAGGTGTTTTTGCGGTATACGAATGTTTTACTCTCGCCGGTAATTCCTGGCGGTTTGGCGATATATCCGGAAGGAAGTCCTATTACGAGGACAAGCTAAGGCGCGGCGATACGGATTTTCGAAATTGGAGGGGAGCCGGTGATGAAGAAAAGTATGATCTTTGCGGCTATAATTAGCGCCGCGTTTTTTACCTTTCCCTGCCGGGTTTTTCCTGTTGTTTATGAAGAATCCGCATCCTCTATAAAAAGGATTGCTTTGCTTGAACTCAAAATCAACGGCTGCCCTGCTCAGGGATATGTTTTTGCCTTGAAAGGCGCTTCTGTCAATTTAGAGCGCAGCTTTCTGGCTTTTAACGCCGCAGACGAATATATATTTCAAGAGAGAAAGGAATGCTTTATGCTTTTCTGCAAAGGGTCTGTCAGGCGGCTGGGCTTGCTGATGAGGAATGAATATGGAGCTACGGCTGTCTGTCTGGACAGCCCTGGAAATATCTCCGGGCAGGCGGACGCTCCGCTTCCGTCTGAAACCGGAGGATTGGAGCCTCCGCCTGGCGCTAAATGTATTCTTAGTTTGCAGCCCGGGTCAGGAAAAAACGGGACTCTTCAGGTTATTTACTCTGCCGAAAACGGAATTACTCCGCTTCTTGAGCATTTCAATTCACAATTCCGCGCGAACGGCTGGACTGTTTCATGGAGCAGGCATGCGGGACTTGAGCAGGGTTCAATTATAGGTTCCCGTGGAGCCGAATGGTGTTTTGTGTCGTTTTCTCCGGGAATCTGCGTCTTTTCATACGGCCGGGAGGGGAGGCAAAATGAAAAATAAGAAGTTAATGCTGGCAATCGGCTTGGGTATCGCGGCTTTTGTCATTTTTTTTGTCTATTTCAAAGTTAAAGAGAATACTCTGCTGTCAAAGGCGGCTCTGAACAGGGTGATTGTCTCGGCTAAATACATAGCTCCGGGCGCTTTTATAACTGCTGACATGCTTAGGGAGGTCGAGTTTCCTGAGATGTATGTTCAGCCAGGGGCCATCAGGAAAAAGGAAAATGCTGTCGGCTATCTTGCAGCCGCGCCAATCTCTGAGAACGAGCAGATTATGGCTAATAAACTGACAAAAGTCGCCGATAAACTTTCGGAAATAGTTCCTATAGGGCTGCGAGCGGTCTCGATAGCGGTAGATGAATCCGCCGGGGTTGACGGTATGGCGAAACCGGGGGATTACGTTGATGTCGTCGGCGCGTTTGAGGACGCAGGCAGCCGGGGCGTTTTTTCGGCCACGGTCATACAATATTGCCAGCTTATAGCCTTTAACGGTGATTTCTCCGGAAGCTGCAAGAAAGAGACTGGCTTGCCGTTTGGTCCGCTTGGGCGCTCAAACGCGACTCTGCTTGTAGAGCCGTCTGACGCGGAAGTTCTTGCTTTTGCGGAGAACAAAGGGAGGCTCCGTTTGTCTCTCCGGAATCCAGGGGACTCGAAATACTCCCAGCTGAAAACGACAAATTTTTCAAATTTGCTCAGGAATACGGTCAAAGAAAATACAAAAACGCAGGAAGGGCCGTCTCTTGAAATAATCCGCGGAGTTGACGGGGAGAGGGTGAGGCTAAAATGAAAAGAACAGTTCTGTGTCTGTTGTTTCTGCCGTTCTTTTGCGCCGCTGAAGATCGGATCCAGCTGACAATAGGAGAGTCAAAAATAATAAATGTGGATTCTCCTCGAAAGGTTGCGGTCGGAGATCCGAAAGTGGCCGATATAAAGGCGGTATCCGAAAAGGAACTGCTGTTAATCGGAAAATCCGGAGGGAATACAACCCTGATAGTCTGGGATAAAGACAGCGGGCAGGTTACGAGCCAGGTGATAGTTCTTCCTTCCGACCTTGAAAAACAGATGGTAGAGATCAACGTGCAGGTGCTGGAGATAAAGAAGAGTAATGTCTCTGACCTTGGGATAAACTGGGCTGATACCGTAAGAGCTTTGGATATAGCCGAAGGCAGCATAGCCCCGCTCTTTCAGGTAGGAGACCTTGGGCGGCTGGAAAAAATTGAATTTAAGCTAAACTCGCTGTTGAAGAACGGTTATGCCAGGATACTTGCGAAGCCCAGGCTCCTCGCCATCAGCGGTTCAAAAGCCTCATTTCTTTCCGGCGGGCAGATACCGGTGCTCTATCAGGATCAATCCAGGCTGACCGTTGACTGGAAGGATTACGGCGTAAAGCTTGATATAAAACCAACTGTTGATCTTGCGGATAACATTAATTGCGAATTGAGAGTTGAGGCCAGCAATATTGACTCTTCCAACGGAGCGAACTATAACGGCAATATCATCCCGGCCATTAAGACCAGATGGGCCAACACTTCCATATATGTAAAGAAAGGCGGGACGCTGGTTATAGGAGGGCTGCTTCAAACTGAGGAAACAAAACGGGAAGAGGGTATACCTCTTTTGTCGGACCTCCCTCTGCTCGGCCTCCTGTTTAAATACTCCCACATCGAAAAAATGGACTCCGAACTGGTCATCTTCGTGACCCCTTCCCTGATAGGCAAATAAACAAAACAAAGGGGACAGAGCCTAATTATTTTATTGCGGAGCCTATATGCCTAGAGTAGCAAGAATAATTGAAATTGGATCCCCACATCATATAACGCAGAGAGGAAACTATCGCCAGAAAATATTTGAAAAGAAGAAGGACTACTATAAGTATCTGCGATGGCTAAAAGAATACTCGGATGAATATGGCATGAAAATTATTAGTTATTGCTTGATGAGCAATCATGTTCATTTTATAGCTGTTCCTGAAAAGAAAAACTCGTTTGCCTTGGCGCTAAACTTGACGCATATGAGATATGCTCAGTACAAGAATAAGGAACATAATGTTTGCGGGCATCTTTGGCAAGGAAGATTTTACTCGAGCATTTTAGACGATGAGCATCTTGTAAATGCCGTTAGATATGTTGAAAGGAATCCGGTACGAGCCGGAATAGTCGAAAAAGCATGGAACTACGAGTGGTCAAGCGCGAAAAAAAGAGTAAACAATGAAACCTCAGATATTAATCTGCACACGAGCGAGTTCATAGAGAAAAGCATTAAAGGTAAATGGATGGAGTACCTGGATGAGAACGATGAAGAAGCATATATGGAAGAATTGCGGCGCAGAACCTTAATGGGCCGTCCTTTTGTTGAAATTGAAGTATTGCGCGGTTTAGAAAAAAAATACAACTTGAGACTTGAGGCATTGCCTTGTGGCCGTCCAAGAAAACTGCCTAAAAACTAGGCTCTGTCCCCATTGTTTGCTTTCGTTGACAAGCATGGCGCGCGGCTGTATAATCTGAGAGTTAGGGCGAAAAAAGGGAGCAAGATGGATAAGCTTGTCAATATTATAGAAAGGCGGCACATGACCCGCATTGTCGCGTTCGGCTCATCCAATACCGAACTCGGCTATCACTGTGAAGGCCATTTCAACTGGTTCAACTGGCTTGAGGTCGGTCTGGCGGCGCATGTCGGAAGAAAGATGACCTGTATAAACACCGGTGTGTCAGGCAATATCTGCGCTCAGCTGCTGGAAAGGTTTGACAGGGACTGCGCGCTTTTCAAACCTAACATTGTGATAGTTACCATAGGCGGGAATGACTCAAACCCGGACCGCGGTATTACCCGGGAGATGTTCCGCGAGGACCTGGAAACGCTGGCCGGAAAAGTTGACTGCCTTGATGATGCTGTGCTGGTCCTGCAGACTTATTACACGTTTGACGCGGAGAAGTTTTCCGCGAAAGAACGGGGGTGGGCTGAAAGTTTCCCGGCCTACATGCAGGTGGTCCGTGAAACCGCGTCGGCAGGCGGCTATACTCTCATCGATCATCAGAAAAGATGGGAGCTGCTCCGGAAGAACGACGCCGTGCTGTACCGCGGCCTGATGCGCGACCCGAAGCACTTGAAGCCGCTCGGCAATATGGTCATGGGCCTGGATACTCTCAGGGCTTTCGGAGCGGGGCTTTACGGAGAGCTTCCCTCGCAGTGCGCGGAAGGGCTTAAGATCCAGGGGATTATGGATAAACTAGAAACAGAGGGGCGTAAATGAAAAAGATAGGCTGGCAGTTAAAGTTCGCGGTGGTGCTGCTTTTTCTCTCGCTTGCGTTTTATGTGCTGGATTACGCCATCTTTGACCGTCACCAGGACCTGGTCTTTTATTTTATCAGCAATGTGGCTTTCCTCTTCATAGATGTCCTCATAGTGATGCTTATACTTCACAGCCTGCTCATCTACAGGGAAAAGCAGGCCATGCTCAATAAACTGAACATGGTGGTCGGCACCTTCTTCAGCGAGGCCGGCGTTGAACTTATAAAAACCTGCATAGGCGTTGACGCGGGCCTGCCCGGCCTTGCCGCCAAACTTAAAATAACCGCCGAGTGGAAAGAGAAAGATTTTCTCGCGGCGCAGAAGCACCTTGAGAGCACGGATTTTAGGGCGGATGCTTCAAAACTCAATCTTCAGGAACTAAAAAATTATCTTATTGGAAGGCGCTCTTTCATGCTGGGATTGCTTGAGAACCCGAACCTGCTCGAACATGAGTCCTTCACGGACCTGCTCTGGGCGGTTTTCCATTTGACCGACGAACTGGCGCACAGGAAGAATGTCTCGGTCCTGAATCCACCGGACATAAAGCACATCTCGGGGGATATGAACAGGGCCTACAGGCTGCTCGCTATCCACTGGGTAGGCTACATGAAGCACTTAAAACAGGATTATCCTTATCTTTTCTCGCTGGCAGTCAGGACAAACCCTTTTGACCCCAACGCCTCGATAGAGGTTAAATAGAAGGCTCTTTAGCGGGAATCCATTCTATTTACAGGCTAATATCAGATTGCATCCGCCTTGACTATGCCATTCCTTTTTGCTAAACTCAATATCCGTGCCGTCAATTAGGCATGGAATACGTATTTGACAGGACGCTAAATGAAGCTTGGCATAGTAGGACTTCCGAATGTCGGGAAGTCCACACTTTTTAATGCGTTAACAAGGTTGAGCGCGGAAATAGCAAACTTTCCGTTCACGACGATAGAGCCGAACAAGGGAATTGTACCGCTGGAAGATGAACGCCTCTTAGACCTCGCGAAGCTTATCCCGCATGAGAAGCTCACTTTCACGACTGTTGAATTTGTTGATATTGCAGGGCTTGTGAAAGGCGCTTCAAAGGGAGAAGGCCTGGGAAACAAATTCCTTTCCCATGTCAGAGAGGTTGACGGCATCGTCCATGTGGTCAGATGTTTCGAGGATGAGAATGTCTCGCATGTTTCCGGAAAAGTTGATCCGGTCTGCGACGCCGACACGATAAATACCGAACTTGCGCTGGCTGACCTGGAGTACCTGGACAAGGCTGTACAGAAAGTCGACAAGGCAATAAAGGGCGGCGACAAGAAAGCCCTGCCTGAAAAGGCGATGATTGACAGGATGAAGGAAGCCCTGAATTCCGGCAGGCCCGTAAGGTCGCTTTCGTTCGACGGGCACGAAAAGGAACTGTTGAAGAGTTATTTCCTCCTCACGCTGAAGCCTGTGCTTTATGTGGCGAATGTCGGGGAGCTGGTTACCCGGAAGCTTTCGGAACTCAAGGAAAAAGCGGTCTCGGAAAGCGCGGGTGTTGTAGAGATTCATTCAAAGATGGAAAAAGAATTGAACGATCTGTCCGCTGAAGAGGCTCTGGAGTTCAGAAAGGATCTGGGCATCAGTGAGGCGGGTTTGAAAAAACTTGTGCGCGCGGCGCACGAGCTGCTCGGGTTGCTCACCTTTTTCACGGTGAAAGAGCCGGAGATTAGGGCGTGGTCGGTGCCAAAGGGCACTAAAGCGCCGGAAGCCGCGGGAAAGATTCACTCCGATATGCAGAGAGGGTTTATCTGCGCCGAGACCGTGAACTGGTCGGATTTGAAAAAGATAGGTTCGTGGGCAGAAGCGAGAAAGTCAGGTTCTTTGAGGATTGAAGGAAAAGAATATATCATCGCCGACGGCGATGTTATACAATTCCGTTTTGCAGTCTGACGCAGGCGGGAAAATCAGCAAGCCACGGCCGGTTTTCTCCCGCGTGAAAGATTGCAATACTTACCTAGGAGGTAGGATGAAAGTTTACGAGAGCACGTATGTCATCGAAGGTAAAGTACCCGAAACGGAAGTCGACAAGTTAGTTGAGAAATTCTCGACGATTGTCAAAGGTTCGGGTGGCGAGGTTCTCTCCATAGAGAAACTCGGAAAAAGGGAGCTGGCGTATAGGGTAGGGCACTCAAAAGAGGGCTTCTATGTTTATATGGAGCTCAAGCTTGACGGCACGATGGTGAAAGAACTTGAGAGGAACTACAAGATAGCCGATCAGGTTATCAGGTTCCTTACCGTCCTCAAAGAAGACCGCAAACCTTCAAAAAGAAAGATCAGAAAGCCCAGACCGGCGCCGGTAACCTCAGCTCCGGCAGCGCCTGCGGCACCGGCTGCAGCCGCACCGGTCGTACCGGCAGCAGCACCAGTAGCACCAGCGGCGGCTCCTGAAGCGCCTAAAGCGGTATAACCTCTGAAGGAGGAAGAATATGCCAAGTCTTAACAAAGTATTCCTGATAGGGAACCTCACAAAAGAACCGGAACTTCGCTACATACCGAGCGGGGCAGCAGTGGCTAGCCTCAGGATCGCATGCAGCAGAAAGTATAAGGCGACGGACGGTTCCATGAAAGAGGACACTCTCTTTACCAATGTCACGGTATGGGGCAAGATGGCCGAGGCCTGCAACGAAAATGTAGGCAAGGGAAGCCCGATATTCGTGGAAGGGAGATTGCAGTCCAGGACCTACGAGACCACCGACGGCCAGAAACGCTATGTTACGGATGTCGTTGCGGAAAGGGTTCAGTTCCTGGCTCCCAAGAAAAAGACTTCAGGCGGTTCCGAAGAAGCAATACCGGATGAGGCGGCGGAAACCCCGGCGGGTGCTTCGGCCGGCGACGACGACAAACCGCCGTTTTAGGCGGTAAAAAATGTTTCCCGGCCGGAAAGGCCGGCAAGACAGACAAAGGAGAATGAAAAATGGAAAATACAGGTTCTAACGCATCTTCAGCGTCCTCCCACGGGCATTCAAGCTCTTCGCGCTCTTCTTCATCTTCGGATTCGCGCGGAAGCGGAGCAAGAAGGCCGATGAGAAGGGAAGGCGGGAAATTTTTTAAGGGAAAGAAGAAGAGTTGCAGATTCTGCGGCGACGGCTCATCGGTTGATTACAAGAATGTCGCGCTGCTCCGCACCTTCATTTCAGAGCGCGCTAAGATTCTGCCAAGAAGGGCGACCGGCACCTGCGCGAAGCACCAGAGACAGCTCACCACAGCGGTTAGAAGGGCGAGGATTCTTGCACTGGTCCCGTTCACAAACGACTAAGCGAGGTAACTACAATGAAAGTAATACTTAAAGAAGATCTCAAGAACCTGGGCAAGTGCGGGGATGTCAAGGACGTATCCGACGGCTACGCCAGGAACTACCTCCTGCCCAAGAACCTTGTAATGGAAGCCACTTCGGCCAACATGGCAAAGGTTGAGCAGGAAAAGAAGAAATACGCGGCCAAGGTTGCCAAAGAGAAAGGGGAGCACGAAGCGCTTGCGGCGAAGATAAGCGCGCTCTCCATCACCATCTCCAGGCAGGTCGGCGAAGAGGACAAGATGTTCGGGGCGGTAACCGCCGAAGACATTGCCTCCGAGATAAAAGCCAAAGGTTTCGAGGTGGATAAGAGAAAAGTGCACCTGCCGGAACCGATCAAGACGCTCGGTCTTCACGAAGTGGAGATAAAACTTCACCACGAAGTCACGGCAAAGGTCAAAGTTGAGGTAGTTAAGCAGTAGAATTTGTTTTTTGCCTTTCGAGGGGAGAATGAGCGACAGAATACCGCCGCAGAACATAGAGGCTGAACGCTCGGTGATAGGCGCAATGCTAATGGAGCAGGAAGCCATTACCAGGGCAATAGAAATGCTCCGCGAGGAACTTTTCTATAAGGACAGCCACAGGAAGATCTACGGCGTGATAGTCTCTCTGTTTGAAACAAACCAGGCGGTTGACATCATAACCGTTTCCGAAGAGCTTAAAAAACGTTCACAACTGGAAGCGGTGGGCGGCAGCGAATATCTGGTAGAACTGATGAACGGTGTCCCCACCGCAGCCAATGTAGAGTACTACGCGAACATAGTCCGCGAGAAAGGCGCCCTCCGCGACCTGATCAATGTCGCCACGAATATCGTCACCCAGGCTTACCAGGAAGGTTCTAATGTTGATGAACTGCTTGATAAGGCGGAGCATTCCGTTTTTTCGGTCTCGGAAAAAAGGATAAAGCCGGGATTCATCGCGCTTAAAGACCTTGTCCATCCGACGATGGCAAAGATTGATGAGCTCTCCCAGCGCCAAACCCTCGTGACCGGCATCTCCACCGGGTTTGACAAACTTGATGAGATGACGACAGGTTTCCACGGCGGCGAACTTATAATTATCGGCGCCCGTCCCGGCATGGGAAAGACTTCCCTGATGCTGACCATAGCCCAGAATGCGGCCATAAAACATCAGGTTCCGGTCGCTATCTTCTCGCTGGAAATGGCCAAGGAACAGATAGTCTTGAGGATGATCTGTTCCGAAGCAAAGGTTGACCTGCACCGCTTAAGAGCGGGCAAGCTTTACACGGAAGACTGGCCGAAACTCACCCAGGCAGCGAGCAGGCTTGCGTCAGCGCCTATCTACATAGACGATTCATCCACCATAAATTCGCTGGAGATCAAGGCCAAGACCAGAAGGCTCAAGGCGGACAAGGGAATAGGTATGGTTGTTGTCGACTATCTCCAGATGATGGAAGGCGTAAAGCAGACCGAGAACCGCGTCCAGGAAATATCGCAGATCTCCCGCAGTCTAAAATCGCTTGCCAAGGAAATGGATGTGCCGGTGCTTGTCGCTTCTCAGCTTGCGAGGACCACCGAGCGCCAGGAAAAGTCTGAGAAGAGGCCGCAGCTTTCCCACTTGAGGGAATCCGGTTCTATCGAGCAGGATGCTGATGCGGTGCTCTTGCTCTACAGGGAATCTTATTACAATAGAGAAGAGACCGATCCCGAGAAGAGGGCTCTGACGGAACTTATCATAGGAAAACAGAGGAACGGCCCGACCGGAACAATAAAAATAGCCTTCCTTGAACAGTACGCCAAATTTGACAATATTGCCCCGAATTTCCAGTCACTGCCGCAGCAGCTGCCTCCCCAGGAAGGAATGGAAGAACAGCCGGAGATTTAGCAGCAGCACGCCAAAATGCAATACCCGCTAGCTTAATTATTCACTATCATTCTCAAGCTACGCCCGTGTTTCCCCTCAGGATTGTCAATTTGATATTTTGGTGTTATACTTCTGTTAGAGAACAATAAAGTATCGGTCTTGGAGTTGACGGAAGTTTAGCCAATCCCCGGATATAATAGATTCTTCGGGGATGCCGCGGAAAAGATGAGAACGTGGGTCTCTCACGGACAGTCCGGACAAAGTGAGGTGGTGCTTTGCCCGGATTTTTTGTGTTATAATGCTTCAATGGATATCATTCGCATTGAAAATCTTACCAAAAAGTATGGCGGACTCACCGCGGTTGACGGCATAAGCTTTTCCGTGAATGAAGGCGAGATTTTCGGTTTGCTAGGCCCCAACGGCGCCGGGAAGACCACCACCCTGATGATGCTCTCCACGCTGCTTAAGCCTACTTCCGGGACTGCCGGCGTTGACGGATATGATGTAGTTAAGCAGCAGGGCCTTGTAAGGAACTCCATAGGCATGGTATTTCAGGACCCGAGTTCAGACACTCTCCTTTCCGGCTACGAGAATCTCAAACTGCATGCTCTTATGTACAATCTTCCGCTTCGGGAGATTGACTCCCGTATAGACAAAGTCCTGGAGCTTGTTGACCTGCAGAAAAGAAAGCATGATGTTGTCAAGAAATACTCCGGGGGAATGAGAAGGCGGCTGGAGATAGCGCGCGGACTGCTCCATGCTCCGAAAGTTTTCTTCCTTGACGAACCTACCCTGGGCCTTGACCCTCAAACCAGGGATCACATCTGGGAGTATATCCAAAACCTCGCTAAGCAGACCAGGATGACAATTATAGTCACAACTCATTACATGGAAGAAGCGGAAAAACTCTGCGACCGGATAGCGATAATTGACCACGGAAAGATAGCGGCTCTTGATTCTCCCATGAATCTCAAACGCGCCCTGGGCGGCGACAAGGTGATACTCAAGGGAAACATCGCCATAGAAACGCTGAGGAAATTTCCTTTCGTAAGAAAGGCTGAAATTATAGAGGGAGCGGTTCACCTGTCGGTGGAACAGGCGGGAAAGAACCTGCAGGAGCTGCTCTGCTCGGCTGGAGATGTTGAAAATGTTGAAGTTCACTCTCCTGACCTAAACGATGTTTTCCTGAACCTAACAGGCCGGGCGATGAGAGAGGAAGGCGAGGCGAGTTCTTACATCCAGGATATAACGAGGGCCACTTGATAGGTAAAAAATCTGCTAAAGTCATAAAGGGTTTGTATGCCCTGTGGTACAGGGAGTTTCGCGTCTTTACGCGCGAGAAGAGCCGCGTTATTTCTTCCGTGGCCCTGCCGCTATTTTGGTATTTTATCTTTGGCAACGGCGTGGGTTCCATGAACAAGGGAAACGCTTTAAGTTATCAGCATTTCATATTCCCCGGGTTCCTCGCTATGACCATTATATTTACAGGACTTTTCGCCGGCGCCTACATAGTCTGGGATAAAAAAATAGACTTTCTGAAGGAAGTTCTTATCACGCCGCTCTCGCGGACCACGGTCTTCTTCGGCAAAGCGATGGGCTCCATGACGGACGCGCTCATCCAGTCGTATTTTCTCCTGTTTATCGGGTATCTTTTCCTCGGCATTAAATTTTCTATCCCGAGCGCGCTTTTTTCTATGGCGATACTTTTTATTTTCGCCAACGGGCTTATAAGCCTCGGGCTCATCATTGGCTCGTTTATGGAGAGTCCTGAGGGTTACGGACTCATAAGTAGTTTTGTAATATATCCGCTCTTCCTGCTCTCCGGCGCGGTTTATCCTCTGGATAACCTTCCGGGTTGGATGCAGATCCTTACCAGGATAGACCCCGCCACCTACGCGGTTGACGCCCTGCGCTTCGTCATTTTAGGCGCTTCCAGTATGCCCATACTGTTTGATCTTGCTGTTTTGATATTGTTTGATATCCTCATGGCATTTGTCGGGACCTGGGCTTTTAAGCGTCTAAGGCTGTAGACGAAGGGAGGAAACTGTTATGAAGACTAAGATAATTAAACAGAAGGTCCGTTTCAAGGCCAGCCCTCTTCAGGTCTATTCCGCCCTCATGGATTCAAAGAAACATTCGGGTTTTACCGGGGAACCCGCGAAGATAAGCCCTAAAGAAGGCGGGAAGTTTACAGCCTACGGAGATTACATAAGCGGAGTAAATATAACGCTAATTCCCGGCAGGAAGATTGTTCAGTCCTGGCGGGCTTCGGACTGGGATGACGGCGCGAGCTCAACAGTCACTTTTCTGTTTTCCCCGGAAAAGTGCGGCACTTTACTTGAGTTCCTTCACGAAGGAGTTCCCGCGGACACAGCCGGTGAAATAAAACAGGGTTGGATTGATTTCTACTGGAAGCCTATGAAAGAGATGTTTGGAGCGTAAAAAGATGAGCCGCCAGAATGAAACAGAAAGAGAGTTGGTGTCCTGGGGAACCGCTCCCAGCCCGTTTGGAAGGGTGGTGCTGGCTTCAACAGTGAAGGGTGTATGCCTGCTTTCGTTTGGGAAAGCTATCACCGCGGAATTGAATTGGATAAAGAAGAAAAGCCCGGGATGCCTGCTGTTTAAGGATATGAAGAAGGCGGCAGGCCTGTCAAAGAAGATCTTCAATCCGTGTTTAAAAAAAGGTGAGATTAAAACTGATTTGCGCGGAACAGAATTCCAGAAAAAGGTTTGGAAGACCCTTCTGAATATTCCTTTCGGGGAAACGGTATCCTACGAACAGGTTGCCATAGCCGCCGGGAATAGAAAAGCGGCAAGGGCCGCGGCAGGTGCCGTGGCGAATAATCCGGTCGCCTATCTGGTTCCCTGTCACAGGGTCATAAAAAAGAACGGTGAATTACATAACTATGGCGGCGGGAAAAAGCGTAAGGAACAGATGATTTTGTGGGAGCAGTTAACTCTCGGCAATAATCCAGCCAAAAATCTGTATAATCAATCATAGCAACAATTATCTTTTTAGAACAAAGCGTATAATTGGGCTTGATGTTAAAGGAAATATTGCGTATAATTAAAAATAATTAATTGTAAGTCTTCAAATCAGGCAGTTAAATTGACAGGGAGGTTGAGATGAAAAAGATTAAAGGTTTCACGCTTATTGAACTGATGATAGTCGTTGCAATCATAGGAATCTTGGCTGCCATAGCTATCCCGCGGTTCGCGCAGATGCTTGAAAAATCAAGAGAGGGCGCGACAAAAGGTAACTTGGCGGCAATGAGGTCGGCAGTCTCAATCTATTACTCTGAAAGAGAAGGCACTTGGCCTAACGATCTGACAACAATGTTTACCAGCTATTTATATCCGATACCCGCGGCGAAAGCGAGCCCGCTCGGGAATACAAATTCTATAACTCTGCTCTCAACTCTTCCGGCGGCGGCAGGGACCGGCTGGTGCTATATTACGGATCCGACTGCATTGCCATACCAGGGATATGTCTTCCCGAACAGCACAGCGACCGATACAAAGGGCAACAGTTTCACCACATACTAAACAATGAAGTGAGGGATAGGATTCTTGCGAAAGTTTCCTATCCCTTTTCTTTTGTGGGATAGTATAATGCAATACAACCTAAACGGTCCGGTTGATTCTGTCAAGCTAACAGAGGAAGGTTAGCAGTAATGAACAGACATGAAGGTTTTACCTTAATCGAACTTATGATAGTAGTCGCAATCATAGGGGTCCTTGCGGCAATTGCTATTCCGAGGTTTGCTCAGATGCTTGAAAAGTCCAGAGAGGGCGCCACTAAAGGCAATCTTTCAAGCATAAGGTCCGCGGTTTCAATATACTATTCCGAAAGGGAAGGAATCTTTCCGAACGATCTTACAACTTCCTTCACCGGTTATCTTTATCCTGTGCCGTATGCCAAGGCGAGCCCGCTTGGCAATTCTAACACGGTCAATCTTGCCTCAGCACCGCCAGGCTCGGGAGGGGCTTCGCCTTTTTCCGCAGCTTTGACAGGAGGTTGGTGCTATATTACGGATCCGGCCTCACCCTACAGGGGTTCAATATTCGCGAACAGCACAGCAACGGATACCAAGGGGAACAGTTTTACGAGTTACTAAAATACCCGCGTAACGCCGGTCAAACTCCAACAAGACCGGATTTTGCGATATTCAAACAAAGAGGACAGAGCCTATTTATCGGTAAAGTAAACGCCTTGCCTTTTGACAATCACAGCGAAAACCTGGCTCTGTCCCATTTGTTTTCATAGATTATTAAACTTGAAAAACCTCTCCCCAGAGGTTAAAATAGTCCCTGTTATTGAATTTGCAGTAGTTTCGCTCTTGTTTTGCCCTTGTTTTGTTATTATTTTGCTTTTGCTTTTAATTAGCAATCAGTAATCATCAATCAGCAATTGCCGTTAACGGCGCGTTGGTCTATCTGGTTAGGACGCCACCCTCTCAAGGAGTTTTAGTCCGATGACTGTTTGCTCCATTTCTCTGGCAAATCATTAATATATCAAGGTTTCCGTAATTATGTCATTCTCTCAATTACTCCCTATATATCCCAATTTGTGCCTTTTTAAGACACAAATATGACACAAAATTGAGGTGGCCGGGTGTATATTAAATAATGAGTAGTTGAACTTGAATTGCTCATTGCCGGCTTTTGTTAGAAACTTTCTATCGTAATGCCCGGCAAGGAAATCTGTCCGTTCGGGGCTTCTTCCATATCTTTTCGCCCCGCACAGCGCATAGGTTTCTGCGTCCAGCGCTGTGAGTCTGCAATTATAGCCAAAAAATATTTACGGAGCGAAATCATGCTAAAAACATTGTTTGATATAGACAGGATAAAATATGGGACCGATGAGGGTACCTTTACTCGAGCGGTGGCTTTGTATGAAAAAGGCAAAGTTACTCAGATAGAATGCGCTGCCTGGTGTTTTTCAGCTGTTGTGCTCGGCACCGAGCCCTACAGGGTCACAATATCTGCCCGAAGTTTCACGAAAGGGCACTGTACCTGCTATGTGGGACAGAAAGGAATTGTCTGTAAACACATGGTGGCTCTGGCTATTCATGCCGTTTTGACCGGAAAACCGGTGGATGAAAAGACTAAACGTCCCGGGAGGCGGGCTCAATATGAAGGACGCAAAGAGCCTCTAAGTGCTGATGAGCTTGCTGTAGTTAAAGCGGAAATCAGCAACGCTATGAAATACATTAAAGCTTACCGCGGGCCATCACGCATTTGGTTTGCGTATCAAGGGTCTCTTTCCGGTGGCTGCGCTAAACTGTCTGAAATAGTTTCGGGATTTCCGGTTAACAAGAATTCAGCTGATCTTCTTGTAAGGCTATTGCTGCGGCTGGATAAAAAGCTTTGTACCGGTGGCGTGGACGATTCAGACGGGACAGTGGGCGGTTTTATGACTTCGGTTGTCGAAATGCTTGAAAGATTTGCGGAAATTGATTCTACTTGTATTGAATCTTTTACCCCGCTGGTAGGCATAGAATCCTGTTTCGGCTGGGAAGCGCCGCTTGTCCGCTTGACAGAAGGGAAGGCCTGAGATATGGCCGAAGCGATTGAACGTTGACATACACACATATAGTGTGTATAATATAAGTTGAGGTGAGCCATGAGTAACAAAATTAGGGTTAACATAATGATTTCTGCTGATGTGCTGCAAAAGCTCTCACGCGCTACTAATAATCGAAGTGCTTTTATTGAGGATGCTGTTATGAGGCTAATTCACGATGAAGATACAATAAGGAATAAGGCCTCTGAAGCACTAATCAATTCTTATGGGGCGATGCTCCCGGCAACCAAGATAGTTTATAAAAATGTGAAACCTATGAAGCTTAATAAACATACCGATAAGCGTACCGGCCGCGAATGGACCTATGGGTTTGGTACTCACGCTCAGGTTGAGGCGCTGAATATAGAAAAGGATTTCAACACGGCCTTGAAGACTATGAACCGGCTTATTAAAAGTTATAGGGAAATGAAAAGCATTAAAGACAATGCTTTTGTGCGGAGGGGTGAGTGGATAAAAATACTTCCGAATTAAATGATTTTAAATCCTTCATCAAGATATTGAATAAGAATAATGTCCAATATCTTATTGTCGGCGCGTACGCGACAATTCAGCATACAAATATATCTCGATATAGTAAGGATATAGATTTTTGGATCAAGGACAGTGAAGAAAATGCAATCAAGTGCACCAGGGCAATTAAGGAGTTTATTTCAATTGATATTGATTATAAAAAGTTTCTTGATAAAGACAGTTATTATAGCATGGGCATTGAGCCGAACAGAATAGACATATTTGTAACGCAGGGTAATTTGGATTTTCAGAAAGCCTGGGAATCAAGAGTAGATGAAAACTTTATTGACATCAGAGCTCATTTTATTTCAAAGGAAGATCTTATCAAAGTCAAAGAATATTATAACCGGGAAATAGACCGGAAGGACATGATACGACTCAAAAATACCGAGAAGGTTATTGATCGAAAGAAAGAGAAACAAAAAAACGCTCGAAAAACTCGAGGCAATACGAGCAAACGTGAGTTGTAGCAGTGGAGGGGTAAAATGTCTAAAATAACTGCGCAGATTGGCATTGAAAGAAAGAAGGTACTCGTAGATTATGCCACTATTGTGGGTCACTTTAATAAGGAAACTGACGCGCTCCTGAAACTCGCGAATAAATATGATATGTGCTTGACCTCATTAACTCTTTATAAACTTTACAAAGACTTAGGATCCCGTCCGGACATGCTTGAGCACGTCTTTAATATACAAAAGAGTATGGAGGTTATACCCATAGATGCGGATATTGTATATAATTCTTATCGCAGCGGCGTTGAGAAGAAATTAACCGTCACCGAGGCGTTTGATATAGCCGTCGCGAAAGAAAAAAGGATGCGCTATATTTCTGCAAAAAGAGAAGGCCTGACATTTGAATAAACCAGGACATCGAAACCGACACCAGCTTGAATTCCTGAGCAATCTGCCTCAAGATGAGCAGGATAGGTTGGAAATATTCGTGCCAGTGGTGTCAGAATTATTTGACTAGGGAGTTGTAATGATAAACAAAAATAGTGAAATATCTGAAAACGTATATGTTTCTCTGTTGGAGGACATAAAGAAACGAATCACGTCTGCAAGGATTAAAGCCTCTCGGTCAATCAATAGAGAGTTGATACAATTATATTGGGATATTGGTAAAATGATTGTTTCGCGTCAGGAAAAATTTGGTTGGGGACAGGGTATTGTAGTCAAATTGGCTGCTGATTTATCTTTGGAAACCGGGAGCAAAGAAGGATTCTCTGATAAGAATTTATGGCGTATGAGGTTGTTTTACCTGGAATATAAAAAGTCTCCAAAACTCGCACAGCTTGTGCGAGAAATACCTTGGGGACAAAACATTGCTATCATGCAGATGATTAAAACAAATGAAGAAAGAGAATATTACCTAAAAGCCACGGCGGAGATGGGTTGGAGCAGAAATGTGTTAATTCACCAAATAAAAGCCGGTGCATATAAAAGTTATATACAATTACCAAAACAGCATAATTTTCAAAAAGTGTTGCCGGTATATCTTGCGGAACAAGCTGATGAATCATTAAAGAGCGTTTATAATCTCGATTTTCTCGACATAAAGAAACAGGTATTAGAAAGGGAGCTTGAAAGTCGCCTTGTAGAGAAGGTGAAGCGTTTTATGCTTGAAATGGGTAAAGGATTCTCATTTATTGGTAACCAGCATAAATTAACCTTGGGTAGTAACGAATACTTTGTTGATCTTTTATTTTTTAACAGGATTCTTAGATGTCTGGTTGCCGTAGAGCTTAAGACCGTTAAATTTGAAGTTGAACATTCAGCAAAGCTTGATCTATATCTCGATTTGCTAAATAAGCAGACTAAATACAAGGACGAGAACCCCTCAATAGGCATAATATTCTGCGTAGAAAAAGATTCCGTTGTTGTAGAATATGCATTGAGCAGGTCAGTAAATCCTATGGGTGTAGCCGAATACAAACTTAGCACGAAGCCATCAAAAGAATTAAAAAACCTACTACCGGCTGGAAAAACTGTTGAGAAACAATTAATCGCAGAATATAAGCAAAAAACAACATAAAATAGGATCTTGGATGTCGAAACGACACCAGCTTGAATTTCATGAGCGACATTCTACTGAGATACTGGGTCGGTAAGAAATGGCAAAGCCAATTAGATCGGTTGTATCTAAAAAAACAGAGGTGCTCAAAATGACCGAACCTGGAAGAAATGATCCCTGCCTCTGCGGGAGCGGGAAGAAGTACAAGAAATGCTGTCTTGGTAAATACTCCGCACAGGCGCAGAAAACAGGCCAGTCAGTACAGGAGCTTTACTCCACGCAGAGGGAAAAAATGCCGGTTTTGTTGAATTATGACGGCGACCCGGCTATATTCTGTAAGGCCTATTTTACTGCTTTAAACAAAGACAGCATAACCGCCGTATTAAATGGAAACAAGGACATTGAGTTTGATAAAGATACCAAGCGGTGGGATTGGCTTGCTCCCGGAACCAACAGGATGGGTGGAAATACTATTATAGGCACAATCTACCTGGAAAAAGATTTACTTGTTTTTGAGACTAATTCAATTAAGCGCGCAGAAAAGTTCCGTAAATTCGCGGAGAAATCGCTTAACAACTATGTGTCTTATGTCAAAATTGATGCCAAAGATATTTCAGCAGTGCCGGAATTATCGGAGGCGGAGAGAAAGAAGAGTGAAGCCGAACAGATGAAACTGATGAGCGATCCGGAAATACAAAAAGTCTTACAGCAAAAGATGGATGATTATTATTTTAAGAGCTGGATACGGCAGAAGATTCCGGCGTTAGGACACATAACGCCGATAGAGGCCGCCAAAACAGGAGAAGGAAGAAAACTGCTTAACACCCTTATTAATGATATTGAATCAAATCAAAACACCAATAAAACCGCCAATTTCAAAGTGGACATGCTAAAACTTCGTAAGATACTTAAACTGAAATAATGAGCATGGGACATTCGCAAAAATATTCCGATAAAGCGGTTCAATAATAATTCATTCACAAATTCTTAACGCACTATTCATTTGACTATTTGTTTTCAGGTAAATACAATTAAATAGTATTCAAAAAGCAGAATAATGGGGGCACCAAACGAATTGCCTGCGAAAGAAATTGTCTTTAATGTTTTCCACGCAACAAAAAAAGCTAACTGTGAAATACCGATTATTATATGTCCGGGAGAGTTAAGCATGCCAATCAGGTTCGCCAAATTCATTTATGCGAAATTATGGTGTTTCGTCTTTGTTTTAATCCTCTTCGCGGCTGGGAAGGCCTATTCCGATCAAATTGTTATTGTTCCTGATTCCGGAACCTCAACATGCTCAATATCGGTTACGCCTATAAACAGTACCCAATGGAAAGTAGGAAAAAGTGCGTCATCCAGTTGGCGATTCTATTTTGTAGATAATAATGGAAATAGAACTAACGATATGACATATCCTGGCGCATCGCCATCCGTAACAAATGAAAGCACTACAATCTCTGGATGCGGCAACGCCTCGATAAATGGGGATATTCTGACAGTGCCATATCCCGGCAGTGTAACTGTGACCTACTCCGTAACGGGTATTAATGGCGGAAACTCGCAAGCGCAGGTTTTTGTCTCGTCTCTTTCTGAGACTGCAGAACTCAGCGCCGGAGTATCAGTGAGCGCTAATGCAACAAACGCGACATATGTCACTTGTGATGAGAACGGTGTTTATAGGGGAGTAAGTCTGCAATACACAGTTTCTTGGGGTGCCCTCTATGAGGTAAAAGACAGATATGGCAGGATTATTAGGGACTATACTTTGTCGTCTCTAGAAAATGGATCCATGTCATGCAGTGATCATGCGAACCCAATCCCGTATACCATTACGACGCAAGTCACCGTTCCAGTAAACACAATAACAGGACAAGCAACAACTGTTAACAATATCTTTTCAGGAGCTATTAGTTGTGAGAACCAATGTGATTATGAGCCAGCCTCCAGTGCGAACTTTGGTATTAGATATCTAAAGGCAAAAGATACGATTTGGATATACAACAATTCAACAGCATATTCCAGATATTCTTGGGTAGATGAACACGGGCAAAGACATATAGTAGGGGATGAAGTGCCTGTCGCACTGTTAAGTGTCGATTACGGAGGGATAGGAACCTATAGCCAGGGAAACGGATACACATACTCAAACCCGACACAATATACTATTGCCGGTTGTCTGGATTGTGGGCCTATGCCGGGTTGGAGTGAACGTCCTGCCATAAGAAGTATATCGGTAGATATGTCGACAATACCGTCGGCATTCGTAATAGACCCAACCTCGCAAGGATCGACGTTGTCCGGCCGGGACTTTATTGTTTCCGGAAAGATGATTGATACCAATAACAATATAATGCCGTATGAAAGATTTAGAGTATCCATGAGCGGCGTTTATGGTAGCGTGTTTGCGCAATCTGAAGGCTATGATGGCGATGGATTGTTCCATACTGATGGCAACGGTAATTTTAGAGTAAGAGTAAATACCAAGCAGGGATTTTACGGTGTAAACCATCTTGTTTTCACGCACTACAATATGCCGGAAGTAACAATATCCACTGACGTTTTTCAGAGTCATACATTTAACAATATAGCTCCAAATGCAAAAGCCGGGGACGTAGAACTGAATGGAGGGCAGCTTAATCTTTCAATAAACGATATCAGCGTGGCGGGAAGAGGACTCTCTCTAAACTTTACCAGATATTATCATACCCGTGGAATTGCAGCCATGATGGAATGGTCTGACGGAGAGCCTCCGCTGGACAATATCGGGAATTGGTCGCATAGCTACGATGTGTTCTTGCAGGATTTTGACACAACTGTGTATGTGAAAAGCTCGCAATCCAGGATGGATGTTTATACATTCAAAGAGAATGATAACGGGGTTAAAGTCTATAACCCGCCTAGAGGGTTGTACTCTGTCCTGAAGAAAAACACAGATAATTCATTTACACTGACCGAGAAAGACGGGACAGTGTACTTTTTTGGTAAGAACACTGCGGCGGAAAGAGATACCCTGTCTACTATTTCGTTATGGCAATTGACGGAGATAAGGGACAGGTGTAATAACCGGATATGCTTGTATTACAAGGACATAGCAAAGACAGGATCGAATAGGACATCATTCCTTGATTTTGTAGAGGATGATCTTGGCAGAAGAATAAACTTAATATATGATACTAACAGGAAAATATCCGCTATATCGCTGACTGCCGCGCCGGATGCAGTCGGGAATAGGGCAGAGCTAAAAAGAATTGATTATCAAATTACAAATGGATTTTTAACCAATGTGACTGTAGAAGGCGATGGCGGTTCAACAGCAACATATTATTATGGCAATAATTTATGGGGCCCGAGTGTCATGGATTTTCCGGCAGGGTTTCTTGTGGCATATGATGACATTCGCATGCCCAAGGGTCAAAGAAACAGGTTTTATAAATGGGGCCAGCCGTTTTTGGCTAATTATAATGATCCGGAATGGCGGGTTGTGGCTGAATCAACAATGGATGATATTCGGCCAAATGATCAGTTTGGAAATCCGGATTATCCGTTTGCGCAACCATTCATAATGTTTGAACACCCTCTGTTTACAATAGATTATAACGCCGCATCGTTTATGGACACCTCGTCGCAGATGAGCACGGTTACGGTATACAACTCCAAGAACAATCCCAAGACATTCTTCATCGGAAAGAATTATTATGCCGCAAATACCAATGACACAATATATCTTGGCGAAACGGATGCCTTAGGCAATCATACAGATTATCAGTGGGATTATTGGTTTAACCTTACAAAGCAGATTGATCCAAACGGAAGATACAAGATATTCACGTATGACAATAAAGGCAACATGACGCATTCTCTTGAGCAGTCTTCCGGGCCAAACGGCGGCAGTCTTATCGCCAGCAGTTATTATGACTATGATTCAAAATTCAATCAGTGTACAAAGGAAACAGATCTTCTTGGTAACGCTAAGAAGTACGATTATGACACAACAAACGGCTGCCTTATAACTACCTGGGTGCAGAATCCGACAGGGCCTTCAACAAATGAAAACTTAGCAGTCGCAAAAATAAGTTCATATAATGAACACGGACAAGTAATTAGCACAACAACCTATAATGACGGGAATTTTGGCGCAAACTATGGTTCAAACACAACCACGTATGATTATGATCCTGTCACCGGCCAGCAATCAAAAGTCATGTCTACTGTCCAATATCTTGATAATTCAACGGAAAATGTTACTAATATCACAAACTATGACGCATTGAGCCGCAAAATCTCCACTATTGATCCTGCCGGTTTGAGTACCTACACATATTATGATATTCTTGACAGAGTTGTTCGGGTGGTGAATACTGACGGCGGAGTAGTAACCAATACATATAATGAAAGAGGAAATCTCTGGAAGGTAACAGATCCAAACGGAATAGTAACAGAAAATATTTACGATAATGGACAACTGCCGTTTCCTAGCGCCTCGACCTTTCTGGATCGTCTCACGGATGTTTACGCCGCCAGAAGTACGGCAGATGAGGTTCATACCCATAATGTGTATGACAGCGAAGGGAATGTCACACAGACGACCATTTATAGGCAGGCCGGAAACATTGTCAATAACTTCACATATGATGTCTTAAACCGCCTTTCAACGAAGAGCGATTCGGTAAATGGAGTAGCAAGAACAACCTCAAACACCTATGATAATCTTGGAAGGCTGTCAACCGTTGTTGATTGCAACGGGACGACGATAACTAAGACCTACGACGATCTGGACCATGTTCTAAGCACGGTTGAAACTAAGTCCGGGCAAACCCTAACGCAGACCTTCACATATAACCCAATAGGCACCTTGCTCAGCGCCACAACAGATGGTTCTACCGGGACAACCGTCTATACATATGATAATTTGTATAGGGTAATTACTACCCAAATAACTGGAGGGGCAAACCAGCTCCATCCACTCAATACATTGACGACATACACATATGACCTTGCCGGGAATAAACGGTCAATGTCATACGCGACAAATGCTAATAGCGAGACCGTGAATATCTTGTACGATTATTTCCCCAACGGCTGGATGAAGTCAGTGAACAATGACGGAAATATTACGTATTACGATTATTACAAAACTTCCGAAAAGAAGCTGGTAAAATATCCTAACAATACCGAGACCGCGTACGAGTACAACTGTTACAGTAACCCGGATAATCTTACTTCAAAGATGAATCATTATCTTCTAAAGATGACCAACCGAAGGACAACTGACAAGGCAGTAATTTCGTTCTTCGGATATCCTGAGTATGACTTACTCGGCAACAGACTAAGGATGACGGAGCTTCGCGGACAGCATGTATATGCTTACGATAATCTCTACAGGCTAAAGGCTGTAACATATCCCGATACCAGAAATGTTCTTTACGCGTACGACGAAGCGGGCAACAGGACAAGCATGGTCGAGACAGAGAAGACAGGAGCAACGCGTGTAACGACAACATATCAGTACAACGAAGTAAACGAGATGATGTCTCTGGCAAAAGGAAATGAAACAACGAGCTATACGTATGATCAGGATGGCAACACCCTTACAAAGGCAAATCCATCGGGAACAACATATTACCACTGGAACTTAAAAGGAGAGCTTGCAGCGACAGAGTTGCCGGGAAACAAAAGCAATGTAATGGAATACGACATGAACGGGATGAGGATACGGTACACGACAGCGGACAATGTGACAACTAACTATGTTTACGAAGGTCTTGGAACCGTGATGGAGATAGTCGGAACCAGGGTGACAAAGAAATACTACTCCGGAATCTCTATGGTCATACCCGAGAATCCAGGAAAGTCCTGCAAGCAGACCTACTACTACCTGTATGACGGCCTGGGAGATGTTGTCAACTTGACAGACGAAGCAGGCAATCTAGTGCAGACGTATTATTTTGATGCTTTTGGAAAAAGCACAAACGTAAAGCATGATTGTGTCAATAAGAAGCAGTTCACGGGCAAAGAAATAGATGAGGATTCTGGACTGCATTATTTTGGGGCAAGATATTATGATGCGGAAGTGGGGAGATTCATTTCCGAAGATTCAAACCCAAATACGAATCCATATGTTTACTGTTCTAATGATCCCACAAACAAGTTTGATCCTGATGGAAGAAAAGAACGTCCAGTTGAGAGTGATATTAATTTTGTGAGAAAGATGTTGCCATATGCTCAAGCAGCCGAGAAAACAACTCACATTAAGGCCGATTTAACATTGACTATTTGGTATCATGAGTCAGGTGCGGGCTCAAACAATCTTTCAGATGTCCATAATTATGGAAGCCTAGGGTATGAGGGACATTTTAGTAAATTTTCAAGCGATTCCGATTTCTTAAATTCCGATAGAAAAGGAAATGAAGGTTGGATTTCATATTTTAAACAATTTGAAAACGGATGGGGTAAAGTTGGAGATTATTATGGCAAAGCAAATGAAGCCGGGAGGCTTGGAACTGAGGATTATTTTGATTACATGGGAAAGGCAGGATATTCAAACGAACAAGGTTGGCTGAATGGTACAAAATCGGAAAGCGAAAGATCCGACTATTATGGGTTAATGCAAAGTTCACATAAAGATGTATTAAATTACATTGGAATCATTCAGCAGGAAGATGAATATAAAGGGATTGTCAATGATTGTTTTACAGGCCCATGACACATGACCGAGTAAATGTTATTGAGCTTTTCCTGTTGGAGGTGAGATGTCAAATAGAAACGCACAATTAGTTATTCTACTCAGTGCGATGTTATTGTCTTTTTCATGCAGTTGTTCGCGCGACAAGCTTGCAGAATTTACTACCTTGAAAGAGGCCGGTAATCAGAATGGATATAGTAAGGGGTTTGCGGGGTTTACGGAGTTAGATGATATTGGCAGACAGAAAATTCAACCGAACAGTGTCTCGCTTGACTATATAAGAACAAAATATGGATTACAAAGTATTTCAAGTAGATACTTTGGCAATGATTTATTTAGGCGTGATTTGGCAGGAGCGCAAGAATATGATTTCAATGATACGAAATTACTTGTAGCCGACTATAGTAATTTTTATTATGTTACTATTAGAACAATGCCAAAGTCGAAAATCGCTTTTCCTTCGTACCCTATGCTTCATATTTCTAACTATGTTGTAGAACTAGGAAAAGGCTGTGGAAAGATCTTAGTGCTTGTTGGCAATAATGCGTCGGGTGTTCAGTGTAGTGTTTTTGGTTTAGGTAGCAGAGAGGAATTACAGATAATATTAGATTTATCGCTTGGGATTAGGGGGATTTATGTTTCAGATGTAGATTTTGATAATGAAAAGGAGTTAATAGTGGTTCACGAACAGCATGAAGCAAAACAATTGAAAGTTGTGGCGAATTATTACAAGAAACATAATGGAACTATGAAGCTAATAAAAACCGCAGAACATTTACCAGAATGACTCGGAAGATGATGCCATTATACAATGATGTCTGCGGTCGCAGTGTAATTGTAAAGCACTAAGAGGACAGCGACCTTAAAGTAGAAAAGAAGGTTTAAGCAGGATCAGGCTCTTAAAATAAGGTTGTTTACCTTGACATGATCTTCCGCTAAATCGAGCAGAGGTTTGCGCTAAAGACCGCTGTTGGCGGTGAATTAGCGTGGGATTTAATACCATTGAACATACAGGAGAACGGTGATCCGCAGGGCAGACGGTAATTCCTGCCCTGCGGAAAACCCCGTTAGTAAAACCCTGTAGGCTCATCTATATCCAAGACCTACAACGATCTGGACCATGCAAGAAAGATAAAAGGTTAGGATACGTTCAATTTAAGAATTAAATGATTACCGGTCATGATTGAGAACCCTACCTGTCGGGACATCCACAAAATATTCCAATATAGCAGCTCATTAATAATCCATTTACCAATTCTTAACGCATTATTCATTTGACTATTTGTTCTCAAGTAAATACAATTAAATAGTATTTAAAAAGCAGAATAATGGGGGCACCAAACGAATTACCTGCGAAAGAAATTGTCTTTAATCTTTTCCGCGCAACAAGCAAAGCAAACAGTGAAATACCGCCTACTATCTGTCTGGGAGAGTTAAGCTTGCCAATCAGGTTCGCCAAATTCATTCATGCGAGATTATGGTGTTTTGTCCTTGTTTTAGTCCTCTTCGTTGTTGGAAGTGCTTATTCCGATCAGATTGTTATTGTTCCTGGTTCCGGGACCTCAACATGCTCAATATCGGTTACGCCTATAAACAGTACACAATGGAAAATAGGAAAGAGCTCGTCATCAAGCTGGAGATTCTATACTTTAGATGACAATGGGAATGGAAATCAGGATTTTACGTATCCTGGCACATCGCCATTCGTAACCAATGAAAGCACTTCAATCTCTGGATGCAGCAACGCCTCGATAAATGGGGATATTCTGACAGTGCCATATCCCGGCAGTGTAACTGTGACCTACTCCGTAGCAGGTATTAATGGCGGGAACTCGCAGGCGCAGGTTTTTGTCTCATCTCTTTCTGAGACCGCAGAACTTAGTGCGGGTGTATCAGTGAGTGCGCAAGAAACATTCGCGACATATGGCACTTGTGATGAGAATGGTGTTTATGAGGGAATTAGTATGCAATTCGCAGGTTCTTGGTGTGCACTCTATGAGGTAAAAGATAGATATGGCAGTACTATTAGGAACTATACTTTGTCGTCTCCAATAAATGGGACAACGTCATGCAGTGATCATTCTAACCCTATTCCATATTCCTTCACAACTGGAGTCACCGTTCCAATAAACACTATAACAGGACAAGTAACAACTGTTAGCAATAATTTCACGGGATTATTTAGTTTTGCGGCTCCATGTGATTATGCCCCAGCCTCCAGTGCGAACTTTGGTATTAAATATCTAAAGGCAAAAGACACGATTTGGATATACAACAATTCAACAGCATATGCCATATATTATTATGTAGATTATCATGGTCAAGTTTATATGGAAGGAGGGGAAGTACCTGTTGCACTGCTAAGTGTCGATTATGGAGGGATAGGAACCTGTAGCCAAGAAAACAACGGATACACATACTCAAATCCGACACAATGTACTATTACCGGTTGTTTGGATTGTGGACCTATGCCGGGTTGGACTGAACGTCCTGCCATGAGAAGTATATCAGTAGATATGTCAACAATACCGTCGGCGTTCGTAATAGACCCAACCTCGCAAGGATCGACGTTGTCCGGCCGGGACTTTATTGTTTCAGGCAAAATGATTGATACCAACAACAATATAATGCCGTATGAAAGATTTAGAGTATCCATGAGCGGCGTTTATGGAAGCGTGTTTGCGCAATCTGAAGGCTATGATGGTAATGGATTGTTTCATACTGATGGCAACGGTAATTTTAGAGTAAGAGTAAATACTAAGCAGGGGTATTATGGTTCAAATCATCTTGTTTTCACGCATTACAATATGCCTGAAGTAACAATATCCACAGATGTTTTTCAGAGCCATACGTTTAATAATATAGCTCCAAATGCAAAAGCCGGGGACGTAGAACTGAATGGAGGGCAACTCAATCTTTCAATAAACGATATTAGTGTGGCGGGAAGGGGACTCTCTCTAAACTTTACCAGGTATTATCATACCCGTGGAATTGCAGCCATGATGGAATGGTCTGACGGAGAGCCTCCGCTGGACAATAACGGAAACTGGTCGCATAGTTACGATGTGTTCTTGCAGGATTTTGACACAACTGTGTATGTGAAAAGCTCGCAATCCAGGATGGATGTTTATACATTCAAAGAGAATGATAACGGGGTCAAAGTATATAACCCGCCGAGAGGGATGTATTCTGTATTAAAGAAAAACACAGATAATTCATTTACGCTAACCGAGAAAGACGGGACAGTCTACTTTTTCGGAAAGAACTCTCTGGCTGAAAGTGATACCGGGAGTAGTATTTCGCTATGGCAATTGACAGAGATAAGGGACAGGTGTAATAACCGGATATGCTTGTACTACAAGGACATAGCGAAGACAGGGTCGAAAAGGATATCGTTTCTTGATTTTGCAGAGGATGACCTAGGCAGAAGAATAAACTTAATATATGATACTAACAGGAAAATATCCGCTATATCGCTGACTGCCGCGCCGGATGCAGTCGGGAATAGGGCAGAGCTAAAAAGGATTGATTATCAAATCACCGACGGCAATCTGGTTAATGTCACTGTAGAAGGAGATGGCGGTTCAACAGCAACATATTATTATGGCAATAATTTATGGGGCCCGAGTGTCATGGATTTCCCGGCAGGGTTTCTTACCGGATATGATGATATACGAATGCCAAAAGGCCAAAGAAACAGGTTCTATAAATGGGGCCAGCCGTTTTTGGCTGATTATAATGATCCGGAATGGCGGGTTGTAGCTGAATCAACAATGGATGATATCAGGCAGGAATGGAGTGAGCAAAATGGTCCTACGGTTTACTCGTTTGAACACCCTCTGTTCACAATAGATTATAACGCCGCATCGTTTATGGACACCTCGTCGCAGATGAGCACGGTTACGGTATACAACTCCAAGAACAATCCCAAGACATTCTTCATCGGAAAGAATTATTATGCCGCAAATACAAATGACACAATATATCTTGGCGAAACGGATGCCTTAGGCAATCATACTGATTATCAATGGGATTATTGGTTCAACCTTACAAAGCAGATTGATCCAAACGGAAGATACAAGATATTCACGTATGACAATAAAGGCAACATGACGCATTCTCTTGAGCAGGATTCCGGGCCAAACGGCGGCAGTCTTATCGCCAGCAGTTATTATGACTATGATTCAAAATTCAATCAGTGTACAAAGGAAACAGATCTTCTTGGTAACGCGAAGAAGTACGATTATGATACAACAAACGGCTGCCTTATAACTACCTGGGTACAGAATCCGACAGGGCCTTCAACAAACGAAAACTTAGTAGTCGCAAAAATAAGTTCGTATAATGAACACGGACAAGTAATTAGCACAACAACCTATAATGACGGAAATCTTGGCGCAAACTATGGTTCAAACACAACCATGTATGATTATGATCCAGTTACCGGCCAACAGTCAAAAGTCATGTCTACTGTCCAATATCTGGATAGTTCAACGGAAAATGTTACAAATATCACAAACTACGACGCGTTAAGCCGCAAAATCTCCACTGTTGATCCTGCCGGTTTGAGTACCTACACATATTATGATATTCTTGACAGAGTTGTTCGGGTGGTGAATACTGACGGCGGAGTAGTAACCAATACATATAATGAAAGAGGAAATCTCTGGAAGGTAACAGATCCAAACGGAATAGTAACAGAAAATATTTACGATAATGGACAACTGCCGTTTCCTAGCGCCTCGACCTTTCTGGATCGTCTCACGGATGTTTACGCCGCCAGAAGTACGGCAGATGAGGTTCATACCCATAATGTGTATGACAGCGAAGGGAATGTCACACAGACGACCATTTATAGGCAGGCCGGAAACATTGTCAATAACTTCACATATGATGTCTTAAACCGCCTTTCAACGAAGAGCGATTCGGTAAATGGAGTAGCAAGAACAACCTCAAACACCTATGATAATCTTGGAAGGCTGTCAACCGTTGTTGATTGCAACGGGACGATGATTACCAAGACCTACGACGATCTGGACCATGTTCTAAGCACGGTAGAAACTAAGTCCGGACAAACCCTGACGCAGACCTTTACATATAACCCAATAGGCACCTTGCTCAGCGCAACAACAGATGGTTCTGCCGGGACAACCGCCTATACATATGATAACCTTTATAGAGTAATAACCGCCCAGGTAACCGGAGGAGGGGCAAACCAGCTCAATACATTGACGACATACGCATATGACCTTGCCGGGAATAAACGGTCAATGTCATACGCGACAAATGCTGACAGCGGGACCATGAATATCTCGTATGACTACTATGCAAATGGCTGGATGAAGTCAGTGAACAATGACGGAAATGTTACATATTACGATTATTACAAAACTTCCGAGAAGAAACTGGTGAAATATCCTAACAATACCGAAACCGCGTACGAGTACAACTGTTACAGCAACCCCAACAACCTTACTTCAAAGATGAACCATTATCTTCTAAAGATGACCAACCGAAGGACAACTGACAAGGCAGTAATTTCGTTCTTCGGATATCCTGAGTATGACTTACTCGGCAACAGATTGAAGATGAACGAACTTCGCGGACAGCATGTATATGCTTACGATAATCTCTACAGGCTAAAAGCTGTAACATATCCCGATACCAGGAATGTCAACTACACATACGACGAAGCGGGCAACAGGACAAGCATGGTCGAGACAGAGAAGACAGGAGCAACGCCAGTAACGACGGCATATCAATACAACGAAGTAAATGAGATGATGTCTCTTACCAAAGGAACAGATACAACAAACTATACGTATGATCAGGACGGCAACACCCTTACAAAGGCAAATACAGCGGGAACAACATATTACCACTGGAACTTAAAAGGAGAGCTTTCAGCGACAGAGTTGCCGGGAAACAAAAGCAATGTAATGGAATACGATGCGAACGGCATGAGGATACGGTATACAACAGCGGATAATGTGACAACGAACTATGTTTACGAAGGGCTTGGAACCGTGATGGAGATAGTCGGGACCAGGGTAACAAAGAAATACTACTCAGGAATCTCTATGGTCATTCCTGAGAATCCAGGAAAGTCCTGCAAGCAGACCTACTACTACCTGTATGACGGTCTTGGAGATGTTGTCAATCTGACTGATGAAGCAGGCAACCTTGTGCAGACTTATTATTTTGATGCGTTTGGAAAGAGCACAAACGTAAAGCATGATCCGGTCAACAAAAAACAATTCACGGGGAAAGAGATAGATGAAGATAGCGGGCTCCATTACTTTGGGGCAAGATATTATGATGCGGAGGTTGGTAGGTTCCTTTCTGAAGACCCAGTATTCCATGAGAACCTCTATGTCTACTGCGACAATAATCCAATTAACAGAACTGATCCAGATGGCAGGTCTTGGAAGTCAAGAGAGGGCATTTTCTCTGCTATAGGAGCTATTGGTAGTATAGCTGAAGGGATTTCAGGAGTAGCTCTTCTTTCAAATCCAGCGACTGCAATACTTGGAGTATATCTTATTTGCGATGCAGGAGTTGGTGCTGTTTCAAACGTTAACAACCTAATAGAATCATTTGATGACAGATATAAATCATCTGATGCGCTTCCATGCACCATCTTAGGATATGTCGCAGGCCTTGACCCTGGTAATGACAAATTGAGATTGGCGGCTACAGCATGCGATTTAATAATTACAGGAGTAACTGGTAAATTGGACAATCCAAGCGCTCTTGGTGCACTCTTTGGAAGAATTGGGCAGACAGGCGGAGATATATTGACTGCTACAGGTATTGTAACATCAACTTATGAAGCCGTTTCCCCTGAACATGATACAATTAACCCCGATTACAATGGCTGGATGAAAGGGGTAGGGCAAGATATTGTAACTTTTGGTAATTCAACAATGGAATATGATGATTCCAATTGATGAAGAATACGAAGGGGTATAATGAAAAATAGAATTGACATGGAAGAAGAAATTAAGAAATTCACAAATATTTCAAGGAATTATGATTCGGGCAATAAATCAATCATATATAGGGTTGGTTTGTTTCTTGTATTTTGTTTTATTATATATTTATTTCTTTCAACACGAGTCAAGGTTTTCCCTATTTTCATTTCTATAGTTTATTCTTGGATTTTTGGTAGTAGGTATTTAAATGTTAAAATAGGGGGTGTAATAGAAAAGCTGGACAAAAACAGAGGACAGTCATTGGAATGTGTTTTAAGTAAAACAGAGTTGATTTTAGCGAATTTTCTCCGGTATGTTCACTTGAAGCGGAAATTTGTAATGGCCTCGTTAATGATAATAGCATGTATTCTGATATTTTCGTGTTTTATTGATAGGAGCAAAGTGTGGTTTGTGTCGGCTTTAATGTGTTTTTTTGTTGTTGTCCTAATTCCCGCAGTTGACTTTAAGCGTTATATTAGAATAGGTGAAATTATTCAATATCTTGCTAACTTTGATAAAATTCAAATTTAACAAAACTGTAACTACGATGATCTGTAACCATGCACCGATAGCAAATATTTAGCATTAATTCTCTGCTTAATGGGACTGCGAACTTAAAGCAGAAATAGGGATCACTCAGGCGCAAGCTTTTAAATAAAGTGGTTTACATTGACATGAGCTTCCGCTAAAACGAGCAGAAGTTTACGCTAAAGACTGCCGCTGGCGGTGAATTAGCGTGAGATTGAATACCCTCGAACATACAGGAGAACGGTGGTCCGCAGGGCAGATTTAAGTATCTGCCCTGCGGAAAACACTTAACCCTATTGGCACCTTGCTCGGCGCTACTACAGATGGTTCTGCCGGGACAACCGCCTATACATATGACAACCTTTATAGAGTAATAACCGCCCAGGTAACCGGAGGAGGGGCAAACCAGCTCAATACATTGACGACATACGCATATGACCTTGCCGGGAATAAACGGTCAATGTCATACGGGACAAATGCTAATAGCGAGACCGTGAATATCTTGTATGATTATTTCCCCAACGGCTGGATGAAGTCAGTGAACAATGACGGAAATATTACGTATTACGATTATTACAAAACTTCCGAGAAGAAACTGGTAAAATATCCTAACAATACCGAGACCGCGTACGAGTACAACTGTTACAGCAATCCTAACAACCTTACGTCAAAGATGAATCATTATCTTCTAAAGATGACCAACCGAAGAACAACTGACAAGGCAGTAATTTCGTTCTTCGGATATCCTGAGTATGACTTGCTCGGCAACAGATTGAAGATGAACGAGCTTCGAGGCCAGCATGTATATGCTTACGATAATCTATACAGGCTAAAGGCTGTAACATATCCCGATACCAGAAATGTTCTTTACGCGTACGACGAAGCGGGCAACAGGACAAGCATGGTTGAGACAGAGAAGACGGGAGCAACGCCTGTAACGACAACATATCAATACAACGAAGTGAATGAGATGATGTCTCTTACCAAAGGAACAGATACAACGAACTATACCTATGATCAGGACGGCAACACACTTACAAAAGCAAATACAGCGGGAACAACATATTACCACTGGAATTTGAAGGGAGAGCTTTCAGCTACAGAGTTGCCGGGAAACAAAAGCAATGTAATGGAATACGATATGAACGGGATGAGGATACGGTACACGACAGCGGATAATGTGACAACAAACTATGTTTACGAAGGGCTTGGAACCGTGATGGAGATAGTCGGGACCAGGGTAACAAAGAAATACTACTCAGGAATCTCTATGGTCATTCCTGAGAATCCAGGAAAGTCCTGCAAGCAGACCTACTACTACCTGTATGACGGCCTGGGAGATGTTGTCAACTTGACAGACGAAGCAGGCAATCTAGTGCAGACTTATTACTTTGATGCTTTTGGAAAGAGCACGAATGTAAGGCATGATTGTGTTAATAAGAAGCAGTTCACGGGCAAAGAAATAGATGAGGATTCTGGACTGCACTATTTTGGTGCAAGATATTACGATGCGGAGGTGGGGAGATTCATTTCAGAAGACTCAAAACCAAATGGCAATTTGTATACTTATTGTTCAAATAACCCAATTAATAAAGTTGATCCTGATGGGAGAGATGACAAGGACAATAACTACATGACAATGAGTCAGCGTGGGATCTGGACTTTAATGAAGTATGAAGGGAATATAGGAAGCGCCGTCGGTTATAACAATACAAATGGACGTTACTACCCTTACGATGCAAAAGATGGTATGCATACAATTGGGCACGGGACGGTAATTGAGGCTATTACCGATTCAAATACCTTTAAGTCAACACTTAGCGATTATAAGAGAAATGGTATTACAAATCAGGAAGCAATGGCATTGATGATGAAGGAGATTCATGGATTAGAAAAGCAGGTAAATGCGGCTCTAAAAATCCAATTGAGCCAAAACGAATTTGATTCGATAATCTCAGTTGGTTATAATGTAGGATTTGGCGGTTTAATGAAGAGTGGGTTAATTGATAAAATCAATAGCGGTGCAGATACAGTAGAAGTATCTTCAAAAATCAAAGACATGTATCCAAAGAATAGTGATGGATCTCCTAAATACGAAGGACATGTAATTAGACGTGAAAGGGAAGCAGACATCTATGAGAATGGAAACTATGTGGGAGGCTACGACAAATGAAGCAACTAATACTACTATCTATATGTGTAGTGTGCCTACTGAGTATAGGATGCCAAAAAGCTGATTATTTTATTGGTGATTATGATTTTAAATTATTACTCGGTAAATGGAAGTTCGAGAGAGCAATTAGTCCGCAAGGAAAAGAATTACCTGGGAGCGAGGTAAACAAGAAAGTATTATTGGGTGTCTTTATTAGCAGAAATAAATTTATTTTTTGTGATGAAGTCGCTTTCAATCCAGTGTACAAATATTTTGAGTCAAACAGTGAAATAGTAAATGTAAATGGTGATATCTCTCGCAACGGAGTTTATTTTGGGTACTTTCCAAAACGTGATAAAATCAACAATCTGATTGTTTTCAAAAACCATAGTGACGAGGAAAATAATATTGCTTCATACAGATTTGAACTTCTAGGGAACGAGGAACTTCTGTTAGTGAATGGTTATGATAGTTGTTATATATTTAGGAAAGCCAATGAACATTAATGTAACATATCCCGATACCAGGAATGTCAACTACACATACGACGAAGCGGGCAACAGGACCAGCATGGTCGAGACAGAAAAGACAGGAGCAACGCCTGTAACGACAACATATCAATACAACGAAGTAAACGAGATGATGTCTCTGGTAAAAGGAAATGACACAACAAACTATACCTATGATCAGGATGGCAACACCCTTACAAAGGCAAATACAGCGGGAACGACATATTACCACTGGAACTTAAAAGGAGAGCTTGCAGCGACAGAGTTGCCGGGAAACAAAAGCAATGTAATGGAATACGACATGAACGGGATGAGGATACGGTACACGACAGCGGACAATGTGACAACTAACTATGTTTACGAAGGTCTTGGAACCGTGATGGAGATAGTCGGAACCAGGGTGACAAAGAAATACTACTCCGGAATCTCTATGGTCATACCCGAGAATCCAGGAAAGTCCTGCAAGCAGACCTACTACTACCTGTATGACGGCCTGGGAGATGTTGTCAACTTGACAGACGAAGCAGGCAATCTAGTGCAGACGTATTATTTCGACGCGTTTGGAAAGAGCACGAACGTAAGGCATGATTGTGTCAATAAGAAGCAGTTCACGGGCAAAGAAATAGATGAGGATTCTGGACTGCATTATTTTGGGGCAAGATATTATGATGCGGGGGTGGGAAGATTCATTTCGGAGGATCCAAAAGAGAATGATAATCTTTATGTCTATTGTGTCAATAACCCTATAAATAAAACTGATCCTGATGGTAGGGCGCAAATTAGCATTAATACTCAAACTGCTTCTTGGGAAATTAGTACAGATATAAATTTAGGGAAGATATATGCTTCACATGGAACAATACTTGCAGTAAATTTTAATCTCTATTTTAGGTCAACGGCGAAACTTGACCCTATTAGCAAGGAATCTGTCAGTGTCCATGAAAACACGCATTCAAAGCAAGCCAATGAGAGTATTTTTGCTGCAGTTTTAGGCAGTATAATTAACTTAGGCCCTTCCATGAGTTCTCAAAAGGAAATTCAAGCCTATAAGGCTCAGTTGGATTATCTTGATAATAAAAAGGCAAAACTGGAACATGACATAACAAATGCACAAAATAATAATCATGAAGATGAAGTAAAAAAGATTTCTAGAGAGTTGAACAAAGTAAATAGCTTTTATGAAGTTATTAGGAATACTATGAAAGAGAATTATTACACAACAAACAGAGATATGGAAACCGAGAAAAATGAAAATAGTAAATAAGAAAATATATTACTCTTTGGGTTTTGTTCTATCATTTATAGCATTTTATCTTTTGTTTGGTCTAAAAAAAGAACCGACAGTTATGTTATTATTTCGCAGTTGTTGCTTGACCATAGCAGTTACTGTTTCTGTTTTGTATTTATCTAGGAAAAACAAGATGCCATTTATTGTAAAGATAGGATTATACTTGCTTGTTCTGGTTTTACTAAGTTTGAGCATGATGGATCTATTAAGGCTATAGAGAAGACTGCTTTATATTACAAAATTGGTTGATTCTCGATGTGGTTGTAACTAATTGTGGTAACTGTGTAACCATGAAACGATGGGACTACTTATGGGACAGCGATCTTATAGTGCAACATTCTATTGCTTAAAAGCCGTACGACACGCTTATAATGAGCACGAAGATAAGAATCACCTTGGCATGAGCTTTCGCTAAATCGAGTAGAAGTTTGCGATGGGAAGAAATAAGGGCGGTCTTGGTCAGAGAAAGCCGATTGAGAAACAAACTATCGTCCTCCCCCTATATTGCGTAGGGGGGGGCAATGATAAGGCATGAATAATTGCGATGATTGTGTAACTATGAAACGATAGCAAGTATTTAACATTTTTTTCCGGAGGTTTTATGAAACTACTTAAAGTTGCTTTGATCCCTGCTTTGCTTGGAGTGATTGCTACAGGGGCTTATTGCTCAGAGGTTCTTGATATCTGCGCAAGGGTTAGTGCCGAGAAGGCAAAGCTTGTAGATATGAAAGCGGTTCTTACAATCACAAATCATGGAGAAGGTAAGCCGACTACTTCAGTCTTTGATTATACTATCAAGAGTAACGGCTATATGAAGATGAAGAAGGCAGGTGAAGGATCTGTATCCTTTAACAAAAATACAGGAGAGAAAAAGACCGACGATGGCAAGGGCAATCAGAGTTACTATAAGGCGCAAAAACAAGTAAAACGGATAGACAACGATGATTTGCAGGGTTTGCTCACCGATAATGATGCGTCGCTTATGTCAGAGAGCAAGGGTATTGCGGAGATAGAATTAACCCCAAAGAACTCGAATATGAAGCTGATGAAAAGAGATGTCACTGTTGACACAGAAAAGAATGTTGTGACGAAAATAGTATTCTTTGGGCCTGATGGCAATAAGATGATGGAGGAAGAACGTCTTGAACTTTCTCAAGTGAACGGAGTTTGGGTCCCGGCAAAGATAGTAACTGCGGGATGGATGCAAACGATGAAGAATGGAAAAGTAGCAACTATTAAATCAAAGAAAACGGCAGTATATTCAAATGTTGCCATAAATAGCGGTGTTGCGGAGGAGTAATTAGAAATCCAGAGCTTTGTATTTACAAGATAGACACTGTTAGTTTTATCAACAACGTATTATTCGGGAGAAGAATATGAAGAGAGCATTGATGATAACTATTGCGATGTTAATGTCCATTGGACTGTGTATAGCGGCCAATTGGACACAAGGCAGTATGCCTGTCGGCTTAGGGTACTCTTCTCCTGTTCAGAAGGATTCCAATACTGTTGCTATTGGGGAAATTGACGGTAATGTCTATTTTCTAAGTAGTACCAGCGGGAGCGTAATAACCTCAATACAGACCTCCGGAAGCATATACTCAAATCTATTAATTGATGGCACTATGGTCTATGTGGGATCGACAGACGGCAATTTATACGCTATTGATACGGCAAATAACAATGCCATGTTGTGGAAGTTTAATGCCGGCAACAATATTAATGGTGCTCCATATCTTGCATTTGTTAATGGTTTAAAGACATTATTCTTCTCTTCCAATGACGGGAAGATGTATTCTTTGAACACTGTTACAGGCACAAGTAACTGGATAGCTGATCTTGGCAGTGGCAGCAGAGGAACACCCGTATTTGCCAGCGGGAAAATATTTACAGGAACTGCTGAAGGGAACGTATTTGCTTTAGACGTATCAAGCGGCGCCCAGCTTTGGGAATATTATGCGCAGGCTCCTATTGCGGGGTCTGTAATAGCGGACAACAATAGCAATTCGTTATTTTTTGCCACAGCTGGCGGCAGGGTAATTGCGCTGGATACCACATCATTAAGTGTTGTTAGCAAGTGGGTATACCCGGGTTCGGGAAGCATAGGAGCCGTCTATACAGCTCCAGCACTTGCCACAGCCGCTGGTACAATATTTGTGGCTTCTTCTGATAAGAATGTTTATGGAATTGATTCTACAACCGGGTTAGTAAAATGGAATTATTCAACTTCTGATGTGGTTTACGGTTCTCCGGTTGTTTTTTATAACTATGTGGTTTTTGGATGCCGTGATGGCAATATTTATGCTCTTGATACTACACAGTCAAGCATTGTCAGATGGTCGGCGTCTGTCGGGACAGGGTCTGGTATTGAAGCCTCTCCTACTGTCAGCAACGGAAGTGTGCTGATTAAAACAACAAGCGGCAGCATAATAAAATATGAAGGTGTGCTTCCGTATGACACGAATCCACCTGTAACCACTGTAGTAGAAAATATGAGAGCCGAAGGTGTTGGCGCCGCACTTGGAGGCAGCACATGCGTGTCCTCTTCTGGTGTTTACTCTAATGCAAACGGAATAAGTCTTGATAGCGGCTGGGCGCAAAGAAATGATGGATTTACGGCCGTACCGGCAGAATCTAATGAAAGTTATACCAATATAACAGTATATCCTTCAAACGGCGAGCTTCATTTCTATCGTTCCCTTTTTGCTTATAATTATATTCCTGGTAATCAATGTACATATGAATTTAGGATAAAGGTATTGGATGCCTTATGCCCAATTTGTATCGGAGGCATGGGTGGTAGTGCTCAAATTATGGTTTTCCCAAATTTCGTAGCTGTGCCTGGCGGTCCATCTGTCATGGTGAGCCCGGGGACATACCACAACATAAGAGTAACAATGCAAATGGGTATGTATTCTGTGTATGTTGATGGTGTAGTGTTAGCGCAATATAAATTTCTGGATAGCTGGGACCCTGGGCAGGTTATTGTTGGTTATTTAACGCAGGCATCTGGTGACTTCATGCTTGATTATTTTAAATCAACAAGTGGTTGTTACGAAGGAACCACACAGCCTCCTCAAGGGCAAGGGCCATATGCCGTCCAAGGAACTGTTATTGATAAATTCTCTCTTCCTGCAATACCGGCTTCTACGGGGCAATTTGTGGCGCAGCAATCGACGGATGGGGGGACTGTTAGTTATCTGGCGCAATACTCTATAGACGGTATTAATTTTGGCACTAACGCGAATATGTTCACCGACGGAAACTGGCAGGCTATCCTTCCGAATGCCACCGTTCCTGCTGCAAAAGTATTTATGCTTCAAGCAACATTGGCAAGCGGAACAGGAACACCGGTGGTTAGTTCTGCCGGATTCTCATTCACTCGAAATTTTGCTTTAAATAATGACGATGTATACATAGGAAGCAAGGTTGTACTTTCGGCAACTGACTTAGAGTCTGGCGTCGATCACTCTGAATACAAGCTATATCCTCAAGGCAGCAACGAACCGGGAACAGGTACGGTTTATTCCCAGCCGTTTGACATATCGGATACAGCTCTTCTTTGGAACTTGAATTATCAAAGCTTTGATAAGGCGGGTAATCAGGAAACAGAGAAACTGCTCGCTCTTAAGAAAGTCAATGTTAAAACCGGCGCAAGCCAAGTCTATACGAATACTGTCGGTGCCGTGCCCCTTAGCTTGACCTTCTCCAGTATTACTGGTTCCGGGATTACTCAATCCGTTGAAACAACCTCCTATCAGGCTTTGCCTTGGAACTACACGTTGAATGGCTCAGTTATTAATATTTCAACAACGGCGGGAATAAGTGGGCCAATATCGATATCACTTGGGAAAACAGGCTTGACCACGAACAGCAAACTCCTGCACTATGAGTCTGGGTCTTGGAACGATATAACGTCATCGGTTGATTTGACAAGAAACCAGATAAGCGGAACCGCATCTTCACTTTCACTTTTTGCCGTCGCAGACGCGTATTATCCGACCATTACCGCATCAATAGGTTCACTTTCTAAGTGCGGTAGCATTAGCCCTTCCGGAGCGGTAGTTGCCGCTGCCAACGGCAGCAAAACATTTACTATTTCAACTGGCACAGGGTATGTTGTACACGATGTCCTGGTTGACGGGGTCTCGGTTGGTGCAGTCTCCAGTTATACATTTACTAACCTTACAACGGATCATTCAATAGTTGCAACATTCCTGCCTGCGGGCGATGTCGTCTCTGCTTCGTTCATCAAGGAAGATACAACTACTCAGGGTACCTGGAAGGAAAACTATGGGTCTGACGGCTATAAAATTGCGGGAGACACACAGAGCCTGCCTTCATATGTAACGATGAACCTTGGCAGTGCAATCGAAGAAGTAAAGTCGTCCAGTGTTACAGACATAAGGGCCATTCAGACTGGCAGTTCAAATACTAGAATAGCAGCTGATTGGTGCGCATCAAGCGCTCCCAATAAAATAACAATAGATATGAATATCACTGATGGACAGGCTCATCAGGTATCCGTCTATCTTCTTGACTGGCTTTCTGCGGGTCGAGTTGAAGAGGTGGATGTAAATGATATTGATTCAAATACTCTTCTTTACTCAAAGACTATTTATGGCTTCAACAATGGAGAATATCTTGCCTGGAACATTAAAGGGCATGTCAACATAACGGTAACATGTTTTGGAGATCCTCAGAATACTAACGGTCAGGCTGTAGCGTCAGCTTTGTTCTTTGGAGGCGCATATTCCACAGTTGTAGCCTCATCCGTTTCCAATTCCACTTTCGGGACAATTACGCCTTCCGGGTCAATAATAGTTCCTGCTGCTTCCACTCAGGCCTTTACAATTACCCCAAGCACCGGCTATGCGATTATGGATGTGCTTCTTGACGATGTTTCAGTCGGCGCGGTGAGTACCTACAGTCTTACCAATGTTTCCGCTGATCATACGATAAAGGCGTCTTTCCAAACAGCCCCGCCTGTTGTAAGCGGAGTAACTCCTGCCACATTTAATAATAAGACAGCGTCAACGCTTACAATCACCGGTTCAGGCTTCTATGGCATGACTTCCAGCAGCAATGTCACTTCGGTCAGGTGCGATAGCGGGCTATTCTCTTACGCCTCAAGTTCTTATTCTGTTACCTCAGATACAAAGATAGTCAGCGCAATTGTACCAATTGGCATGAAGGCAGGAACCTATGATGTTAAGGTGGCAAACACCGGAGGAGCGAACCAAACCAGTGCTGTGAAGTTGGTTGTAACAACGGATCTTCCGACAGTTGCAAATGTGTCTCCGACCACGGGAAATCATGCATTTTTGACAACTGTTACCATCACCGGCACGAAGTTCTTTGGAGGAGCCTCTACACCTGATGTATATGCAGTAAAACTTTCTGACACATTTAATACTCAGCTTACTTCTGTCAGCGTGGTAAGCGACAGTATCATCAATGCGGTTATTCCTTCAGGGGTGTATGTAGGTTCGTATAGCATAAGGGTAACAAACGGCGGAGGCTCGAATACTACGAGCACTGTCAAATTCACAGTATTAAAACCTGTGCCTTTGCTCTCTGGTATAAGCGTCAATTCCGGAAATAACAATTCACCTTTCACTTTAAATATTAATGGCAATTATTTCTTCGGCGGTACGGCATCATGCACTGTAACCGGAATAACGATTAAAGCATCGCCCGCAGCAGCAGTTTCTTTCACCGCGGCAAATGTTTCAAACACCTGCATAACAAACGCCGTAATCCCGACAGGATGTAAGACCGGAACCTATGATATTGTGGTAACGACGGCAGGAGGAACGACAGTAACCTCTGCCAATTCTAAATTTAGTGTCACTACATTGCCGCCTGTAATTTCCTCAATTAACCCTTCTGTTGTTGACGGAACAGAACCGGCAACCGTTTCCATTGTCGGTACCGGTTTCTTCGGCGGTTCCACAACACCCGATGTAACCAATCTTGTTCTTGAAACTGCCCCGGGAATAACTCCAATATACCTTGGCAACGCTGTGTATTCAGCCACTCTCATACAAAATGTTATTGTTCCTGGGCGTATTGACCCTGGGCAGTACAATTTCAGGATAAGCACAAGCGGCGGGGCTAACACAATTACAGCAATGCTCAATGTAGGAGGCGCGTCCATTACTAACACAGCGCAAAGCCTTGGAACATCGAACGAATATTTTATGTATTCCGGTTCTTGGCTTGAAATTGGCCCGACGGGATATTCTTCATTAAGAAAGGTATTTAACCTCAAAAACGGTACGATTGCGGCATTCTTTGATATGGGCACCTGGACCGTGTTAAGGATGTCTTTGGATAACGGCAGGACATTCGGAGCGGCCATAAATATTTGCTACAGCGAACCGTTTTTCTCCGCCTGGAAGGACGCTTCGGACAATATTTATCTTTGCTATAGATACAGTTGTGTCAATTTCAGGAAGCTTACGTATGTTCCATCCACAAACAGCTATACGGTTGGCGCACAAACAATTGTTGATAACGCTGCGGCCAATTTCTCAAGCAGTATAGCCAGGGAGACAAACTCAAACAGAATTTGGGTTGTTTATATGGTATACGACTATTTAAGTATTCCATGGTCAAATGTCAAGTATTCTGATGACGAAGGAGCTACATGGTCCGGATTGAGTGTTTTTAATCAAGGTCCTTCGACTAATCTTTCTTCCCAGGATATGATTATTTGTCAGGACGGCTATCCCGCCGTAATATTCAGGACATATTCGGATTTAAGGTTTATAAAATGGAACGGCTCAACTTGGGATCCGTCAATAGTCATTCCGGGATTATTCCCTTCAGCAACCGGAAACTTTAGCGCGTTAGTTGACTCCACCGGTGTTGTTCATGTTGTGGCGGCTACAAGTTCCGGAATTATGCACTCAAAGAGATCGGCTGCCGGAGTGTGGGACGCTTCTCCTTTCAAGATAACATTTAATGCCGCGGACTCGAATCCGTCTCTTTCTCTTGTGAACGGCACGCTGTATTGCTTCTATACCGCCTACAGCGACGCAAGATGTGATTTTGATGTGGCCTACATGACTTGGGTGTCCGGAACCAATTGGACAAAGCAGAAGTGGTATTATCGACAGGCAGGTAAAGCATTCTCAACTGTCTTGGCAGCGTCCGGAAGCGTTTTTGCGGATGTGACAAAACAGGCAATAAGTTATACCTCGGCGGATGTTTCCCATCCCGCGACAAGCAGCTTATTAAAGAATGTTGGCGATCAGATTTACTTTGGAAGCACCGATAAATTCTCCACTATATACTTTATTCTTTCGACTGCAGGAGCAGGCGGTGTGGTAACGTGGAGTTATTCTGACGGAGCGGGTAATTGGATCAGCACAACCCCGGGTGATATGTCTAACTCTTCAGCGGTCAATTTTGCTTCAAGCTCTATGTACTGGTTCTTTACGGGTGCGGCGCCTTCCAACTGGGGTATGCAAACCGTCAACGGGGTGTCAAATTACTGGATAAGGGCAACCGTAACCACAGCCTATACGACTTCGCCTATTGGATCGCAGTTCCTCATAAACGAAAGGGGGGCGGGCGGTTTAACTTCTTCAATGGATATTGGCAGTGGTTCTCCGGTCGTTCCAATATTCTGGTCAGAGTGGAACGGGACGATGAACACAAAGTGGGAAGCCAGAGCCATGGTCGGGACATTATATTCCGCTCCCGTCGTGGCCGGTGTTTCTCCTGTTTCAGGAGTAAACTCGTTGCCTACGACAGTTACCATAACAGGCAATGGTTTCTTTGGTACAGCCGGAACTGCATCACTTGATTCTCTTAGGCTTGATAATGCAACTGGAACTGATCTTAATTATGCCTCCGCTGTTATTTCAGACACTTCAATCCGCGGAGCGGTGATTCCGCCGGGAATCCAGACAGGAACATACGGCATAAAGGTGAAAGTAAAAGGTGTGGAAAATACATTGGTTCCCGCGAAATTCTCAGTAACCGGGCCGGTGCCGGTTGTTTCAAGTGTTACTCCTTCGACCGGGTTAAATACTGCGGCTGTGACCGTTACCATAACCGGTACAAGCTTCTTTGGCGGCTCACTCTCGGCGGATGTTTCCATCATTAGACTGGATACTGTGCCTGAAACACCAGTTTTCTACTCGTCTGCCGTTATTTCAGACACTTGTATTTCCGGCGCTGTCATTCCAGCGAGCATAAAGGCAGGTTCGTATAATGTAAAAGTTACCACAAGCGCCGGAGTAAACATCACATCGGTAATGCTTTTCACTGTTACAGCGGCGGCTCCGACCATAACTTCAATAACGCCTGCAACGGTTTCAATATCTACCAGCACAGTTGTTACCATCAAAGGCACAGGGTTCCTTGGCGGGACCAGCACGTCAGATGTCAGAAGAATATATCTAAGCACTTCGCCGGAAACAAATCTTGTTTTCTCGGGTGCTGTGGTTTCTGATTCCGCGATAATCGGCGCGATTGTTCCTGCCGGTATTTCGCTTGCAGGTACATATCCCGTTCAGGTTGTTACGGGAGGCGGGAGCAGTAATACTCTATCCGTGAATGTAGTTGCGGCTGCGCCCGCGGTTACATCAGCTTTGCCGTCACCTGTATCAAACTCCTCGGCTGCAACGCTTACAATAAACGGATTTGGTTTTAATAACGGAACTGCAGCTTTTGCGGTCACGGATGTCAGGCTCGATGATCCGTCAGGCACGCCGTTTAATATAAGTTCCGCGGGACAGTCAAATACAACGATAGTAGGCGCGCTGCTTCCTTCCGGGATAAAAGCAGGTTCGTACAATGTGAAGGTGACAACACCGTCCGGCGTAAATAGTGTCAGCGACAACAAGCTGGTAATAACCGGACCGATTCCTGCCGTATCCTCATTTGATCCGGGAACATCAATTAATACTGCTCCGGTAACTCTTTCTATATCCGGCTCGGGATTCTTTGGAGGAACCACTGCTTCAGATGTTCTTTCCATTAAAATCGCAAGCAATCCTGATACGTATCTGAGCGAGTATAGTGTCTTAAGCGATACCATAATAATCGGAGCAGTTCTTCCCACCGGGACTAAAGGAGGATCATACGCTCTTGTTGTCAAAACCTCTGCCGGTTACGGATTCTCAGCATCCAATTATGTTGTTACTGCGAATCCGCCTATAGTTTCATCTGTATCTCCCGGAACAAGGTCTTCTTTAACTCCGATCGAATTGAGTATCTCAGGCTCAGGTTTCTTTGGTGGAACAAATCAAGCAGATGTAAGGACTATTACGCTTGATACGGTGCCTGAAACGCCGTTTGATATATCAAATATGGGTGTAATGGACGGGCTAATCACAGGAGTGCTAGTGCCGAGGGGGGTAAACGCAGGCACCTATAATGTAAAAGTGACAACCGGAGGCGGAACAAACATTACCAGCTCCGGTAAATACAGAGTAAATAACCTGGGTTGTGAGTGAGGCGCCCATGAAAAATTCCAATTGGAGAACAAACATGAAATATACCTTAAAGTCGCTTATTTTTGCAGGTTTGGTGTTTTCTGCCGCGCTGCCATTGTTTGCCGTCACATTCAACACGAACGAGTTTGAATCAAGTACTAATTGCAGTATAAACATTAACCTTGGAGGAGACTCCGGGGTGGAGAGAAAACAGCCATTTTTTGAGGCAGGCCTGGTAAATGTTGTGAACGGGAACCTTTGTTTTACCGTGGAAGATTTCAATGTAAACTGCAAAGGCATGAACCTTAAGTTTACAAGAACCTACAATAGCAAGCAGAATGCAAACACTTACAATCCGCTTTCCACGGGCTGGACCCACTCGTTTAATATATATGTATATGAGCGCGCCGGGTTTGGCGCGAATGTTATGATGTCAGACGGGAGAATAGAGAGCTTTACGGCGGATTTTTCCAAATCGGATAATATTGCTAATATCAACACCGGCTCGCCGATTTATGACAAGATGATTTCCGTAACCGGTTCCTCAGCCGTCCTGGTAAGAAGAGGCCTCAAAGGAGATCCCGCCAACAGTATTAATACTACTTACAGGTTATACACAAAAGACGGAAAAGTCTATGATTTCAAGAAACCGGCGGCATTAGCCAACAGTGTTTATTGGTTAGATAAGATAACTGATAAGAACGGAAATGTAATAAAAATGGAGTACAATTCCTCCTGGAATTACTATCTTTGGAGAGTCAAGGCAGGGCGCAGCACAGACACAGAATCAAATTATACTCCGGTATTTGAGATTTTGGGCTATGACCAAAACCGTATAACAGGTGTGAAAAACTGCCTTTCTCAGGCTCAAGTCAACTACAGCTATGCCATTTCCGGATCAACCAAGTATCAGTTAAAATACGTGTATTATCCAAGATACAACAATCCTGACAATAACGATTATGCGGAATATGACTGGATTGCAGATACTTCTACAACTCTTTCTACCGTTAAGGATCCGAGACTTCCTGCAGGCCGCAGAAATCTCAAAGTAACCAATGATGCTTACTCAAGAGTTACACAAATACAGCGCAATATTTCCACAAATTCCACGCCTCTATGGTCGGTTCTTACACAAATAACTTATGCAAGTGACTCGGAAAGACAGATGCAAAACGCTGTGGATATAGCCAATTCGGTAAAAAGAGGCTGTTTCCTGGATCTCTCGGCAAATATTACTTCTTTGTATGATCAACTGAATAACACGGTCTCTTTCACATATGATTCCTCATTGAATAAGACCATGGAAAGAAAAGACGCGCCCGGGGTAAATGATACTCTTTATGAATATGACGGTTATGGCAATGTGACGAAAGTGACAAACGCTCTTGGTAAAACCACCGAAAACACATACTGGTATAGTTATGACATGAATGGCGACCTTGGAGCTACCCTGTATTCAAGAGGGTCTTTTCTGGTGTTGAAGACACAGGTAAAAAAACAAAATGGAGCGGATTACCAGGTTACGCAGTCCACTTACAATACCGTGAATGGGAATCTCCTGTCGGAAACGGGAGAAGCAGGCGCAAACACTCTCTACGATTATACATATGGTGAAGATGGGGCAAAAACGGATTATGGCCAGATACGGAAAGTTTCTAAGCAGATAGATAGCTCAAACTGGGCGGTAACCAGATATTCATATGATGATACAAACGGGATAGTGCTGACCGAGAAAAAGGAGATTACCGGTTCAAATGACACTACCGTGAAAATATACACTTATGACAGCTTATTCAGAGTTATAAAGACTTCTGAGCTTTTGTCCGGAACGGATTATAAATATACCAATACAACATATTTGTCAAACTCGGACAGGATAGCGCTAATATCCATGGGTTCCGGTAATTTAACTATAGCCGCTTACACTTGGGATGCGGGGGGTAGTAAGCTTACAGAGACAAACGGTGCTGGAAAAACAATAAGTTATATATACGATATGGGCGACAGAATGTTCTCAATGATAACTCCTGCAAGTACCGGCACAGGGCTTATCACAACGGCCTATACGTACGATAATGCCAGCAATATGACAAAAAAGACGGATGGCAAACTGCACGATACAATATATCGCTATGACAACACAGGCAGGCTTTATGAGACACAAGACCCGCTTGGAAAGAAAGTCACTCTCGGTTTTGATTCGTTAGGCAACAACACGAGCATAACGTATTATTCGTCAACAGGTACAACTATAGTTACTATGGTGTATGATGTGCTTGGAAGGTTGTTATCAACGACTGATACCGGGGCAGGCGCGATTTTGAATTCGTTTGTCTATGACGATTTTGGAAACATTATTGCGGCAGTAAGCTCAGGCACGACCGCCATCTCAAATATTTATGACAAGCAGAACAGACTGATCAGGTCTGCGCCGCAAAGCGATGTTACTTATTACCCAATAACGGATATTACATATGATCTAGCCGGCAACAAAAAGACGATAAAGATAAGCGGAATCGGAGATGCAAATACATCCGAGTATGAATACTATTATACCGGATGGTTAAAGACTGTAAAAGACAAATGCGGGTTTATTACGACATATACATATAACAAAATTGGCAATGTCTCTTCAAAGACCCTTCCAAACGGAGCAGTAACATCATACAGCTACGATACCACATTTGGAAGAACAATCACGATTAGCGCTGTCAACGGAGGGACAACCCTGCTTCGGCAAGGTTACGCTTATGATCCGGCTGGAAACCTTGAGTATACATATGATAACACAGGAGTACTGAAAACAACGCATTTTGTGCGGGACAACATGAACAGAATTCTTAATGCGGCCTATACTGACGGGACATGCGTGACCTACGCATATGATAATGCAGGAAATCGGTCTTTTGTGACGGCTACGGGTGCTACTCCCGTTACAATTAATTACAGCAACAATGACGAGATTGTTTCCATTACATCGGGAGCCAACGTAACCAACTTTGGCTATAATAACTTGGGTTGTATGTCGAATAAAGGGACAACAATGTACGGATGGGATGCGAAGAGAAGGTTCATTTCTTCTTATATAAGTTCAACTGCCGCATATGCCTATGATGGGTTGGGAAGAAGGATAAGTAGAACCAGTTCCGCAGCAACCAGGAATTTATTCTATGCCGGAAATGATTTTGCTGTTGAAACTGATGCTGATTATGATGTGCAAGCTATTTATGCGAAAGGGTTTGAACTTATAGGGAAGAGAGACGGGACTGGGCAGATGTACTTCCTATACGATGTGTTAGGGAATACTGTCGTTTCTCTTGACGCTTCAGCAAATGTTCTCACAAGATTTGAGTATGACGCGTTTGGGAAGGTGAGATGGCAGAGCGCCGCAGATGCGAGGTGCTTGAATCTCTTCCAGGGTTCAACAGGCGCAGAATATGATACAGACACCGGGCTTACATTCACAAACTCCGGCGTTTACGATTGTTCCCTAGGGTTATTTCTCACTTCCAAACAAAAATAGATGGTTTGTGACGATTGCTGGATTTGGAAATCTTTTTTCTGTGCTTCTTAATAGACTGAATATATGGAAATATTTCTATTTCGCCAGAATAGTGTTTTCAATTCGTGGTTTTAATAAATAGGCCATGCATCTGATTGTACTAATATTTTTATATACAAACGATCTTCTTAAGGGGAAGAGAATGAGGAAAAAACTCAAGAAAGTTATTGCCCTGCTAAGTGTAGTTATTTCTACAGGCATGTTTTGTGCTCTTCCTGCGACTGCAGGTGCAGCATGTCCCCATCATACAGATGCGGAAGGTTTTGGAGTGTGGCCTTCAGCAGACTTTGATTTTGATAACTCCGGAAGTCCTGTAAGCTACACGTCTAAGCCGATAATCATATTCTATCCTGTTGATAATGTATGTTCGATTTGTGGCGGACACTATAATACGGCAGGTTCAGACTCTCCTTCGACCTATGCCTGGGATTTTGGAAACGGTTCGACAGGGACTGGCCAGTCTGCTTCTTGTTCATATAGTACCCCAGCTGCCTACAATGTCAGCTTAACTGTAGGCGGGAGTGGATACTCAACAACAGTCACAAAGAAAATAGCAAGCAGTAACGATATGTATTGCCATAGAGTAGTGGTTCCTGACCCTCATTTTGAAAATAGGGAGCCTTCTCTTGTCTCGGGTCCTGTTTTAGACCAAACAAACGCAACTTGGAATTATACATTCGCGATAGATAATACTTACCAGGCAGTTTCAGCTAATTCTGTAGTTTGTGATGTTTGCGGAGGATTATATCACCCACTTGAGACTGTGCCTGCTGGAGTCGGATATTTCCATAATGGATTATTATGTGGTCCAACCATTCAATTTAAGATTGGCACTGAATCTGGGGCGACTATCATATCTGCAGCACTCAATGGAGTTACAACTAAGAGTGTTGGTATAACAGTTCCTTTCTGTCCATATTCACATGACGGCGGGTATTATTATGATTGGAGATATACTGATTCAGACATAGAAGCACATCCATTTATTTCCCAGACAACGCATTATCTGTTTACACTTGATGCCTACTGGGGTGCTGAAGAAACTTATCCAGTTGCGGTTACATGCATGTGTGGATATGTATTCCCTATGAATGGTTATCCACTTTGGCGACCTTGTGATGCTCATTCAGGAGGATTTACCACAGGCCCGATGCAACTCAGCCCGGGAATACATCACTTGACCATTGGGGAGGCAACAGCGGATGTTTATATACCTGATCACTCTGAGGGAGATATCAATTGTTCAAGCTCGAATGCGTTTGGTTACATGGGAGAAGAAGTTCAAATAAAAGGTATTCAATCTCCGGATTCATGTGGAGTTATTTCTACTGATCCAATAGATGTTACAATGAATGGAACACTGGACCAGGTTTCTCTTAATGGCTCACGTATTACATCCACTCAAATATATCCGGATGCTGACGGTAAATTTTCAGTTACAGTTGCCGGCTTAAACTGTGGTGGCAGTGCTGTTGTTAGTTTTACTACGCAATCAGGGAAGACAACCACATGTAACTTTGAATGGCGTTTAGCGGATGACCATGTAATACCGCATGCGTATGCCGACATGATAGACACTTACAATGGGAAACTCAGTTTCTCTGTTACTGACATAAACCTTCCCGGCAAAGGTCCTATGATTAATTTTACGAGGAAATATACCACAAGACCCGGCATGGATTTATACAATGTGAACGATATCTGGCCTATGGATTCAATGGGTTGCTGGCAGCATAGCTATAATGTATATCTCAGAGACTTAGGAGTTGGAATCAATGTGTCGCGTATGGGGAATAATGACTGGTATCCTTTAAATGGGTTAGTTTATGAACGCCCGCGAGCGGTGTATGCGCAACTAACAAAAATAGATTCTTTCTATAAGCTGACTGAAAAGGACGGTACAATATATTGTTTTGCGCAACACAATGTAGTTAAAGATATCTGGATGTTGTCATACATTGAAGACCGCCATGGAAATAGAACCACATTGCAGTATGACAACAGCAATCAGTTGCTGATAGCTGTTTATGAAGGTGTTGATCCTCAGACCTCGAGAAAAATTACTCTAGGTTATACTGATAATAAACTTACAAGCTTAACTGACCCCAAAGGACGCGTTATACAGTATGTTTATAACTCTGACGGAAATCTTACAGAAATAACAGGCCCAGAAGGTTACGATGCTATATATGTGTATGCGCAGAAACCAAGCACACAATACTACATGTCATACTGCTATGATACGCATCTTCCGAAAGGTTCGGTCGGCAAGCGGTTCACATACGAGTATGTGGGGAATGGAGTCGAAGCTGGTTCCGGCTGGTTTGCCGATAAGATAATGGATAATAACGGTGGTCAACTTCTCAGGGTTGATTATGCACATAGGTTGGATGCAATTACTGATCAATACGTTTCGGTTTACAACGGAAATGATCAGAAGGTGAGTGAATATTGGTATGCGTTTGGCGCATGGAGTAAGACAAGATCATTTATCGATAGCGGTACTCATGTATACACCAATGTGTGCACATGGGACACAGACTATAACCAAACAAGTTTTACCGATAATATAGGAAGAATGACTACAAATACGTTTGACCATGAAAATGAGTCTCCGCTAAGTCATAGCAACGGTAACAAGACCAGCACAAGTTTGGCTTTGACCAATATGACCGTGATCAGCTATTTCGAATATGAAAATGCTGCCAATTACTTCAATTTGAAAAGAAGAATAGACCCTATGGGTAATATCACCGGTTACATATATTTTCCGAACGATACAACTCATCTAAGCAACCGGGGAAATCTTATGGAAGTTCATTCGCAGAATCCAAATCTTGCAAGCACGTATAATGATCTTTTGAAGATATGGACAGAGAATACCATTACGACCACATCTTACACCTACAACGAATGTGGGCAGAAAGCATCTGAGACTGTATGTTTTGGCGGAGATAAATATGCCACAACCAACTACACCTATGATCCAATTACGGGCCTGCTTGCTTCAGTAATTGCTCCGTCAAAGGATGGAGTTGAGCCGGGCATGGTTACTACCATCAAATATGATATTATGGGACTTAAGACAGAAACAACGGATGGGACTGTCCTGACGGGCGGGACGGCGCTTACTACAAAGCACTATTACGACAACGATGACAGACTGACAAGGACAGAGTATCCTGATGGCACTATTGTCAGTAATGATTATGACAGCAAAGGTAATCTTTGGAAAGTGACTGACCAAAATGGTCATATTACTCAAAAAATCTTTGATGTCCGTGACAGGGTGACAGATATTTTTGGAGAAGAAGGATCACATACTGTTTATGAATATGATAACAATAACAATGTGACAAAGACGACGATATCTCGTCAGAATGGTGATGTTGTTACGGACTATGAATATGATAACCTGAATCGCGTTACCGCTACCACTGATTATCCGGCTAATGGAGCCAGAAGGAGCGTTCTTGCATATGATGCGGTTGGCAGAAAGGAAAAAATAACAAAAGCGAACGGGGATACTGTCGAATATACCTATTATGATGAGAACGATCAGGTTAAGACGGAGATTGGAAAGAATAGTTTGAACAATGTGCAGTATAGCAATGCGTATGAATATAATTTTATCGGCAAACTGACCAAGATGACTGACGCTGTCACAATAACTGAGAATGCATATGACAATATGTACAGGATAAAAAAGGCTACGGTGAACAGGCAGGACAATGCAATAAAAACAGCCACAGAGTATACATATGATTTAGCAAGAGTCATTAATAAGAAGTGCGGAAAGGTTGTGGATGGTGCGTTGGTTGATGGTCAATATATGAACACTGATTATGAATACTATGATAATGGTTGGCTTAAGCAACAGACAGACGACGGGAAGAGAACAAGCTATGATTATTATCCCACAAGCGAGAAGAAGATAGTAACATACCCGAACAATACAGAGACTTTCTGTGAATACAACTGCTACAACACCAATCCAGGCAATCTCACAGTATTGAAGAACCACTACTTAAAGAAAATGACCAACAGAAGCTCCGATAGTAGAAAAGCAACAATATCGAGTTTTGAATACACCTATGATCCCGCCGGACAGAGGCTCACAATGAAAGAACTCCGCGGAGCAACCACATATCAATATGACAATCTCTATCGCCTGAGTTTCGTCAAGTATCCGGATCTGCGGGAAGTTACCTACAGCTACGACAAAACCGGAAACCGTACGAGGATGTACGAGAAAGAATGGAACCTTGTAAGAGGAGATTGGGATACAAAAGAAACACTTTACACCTACGATCAGGCAAACCAGCACTTGACGAGCACCTGTACAGCAGTGACAACAGTAACCAGCACAACGACTACGAGCAACACCTGGGATGCAAACGGGAATATGCAAACAAAGACCGTAGGAGCAGACACAACAACCTACACTTGGGATGCGTTGAACAGGTTGACACAAATAGACTATCCTACGAGTACATCTAAAGTGTCATCAACCATGAAATATGACGGAAACGGAATAAGAGTCCAGCAGACAAGTTCAAGCGGAACTATTAATTATGTTTTTGAGGGATTATCCAGTGTATTGGAACTCGACGAAAGTGGGAATATAACAAAGAAATACCATAGCGGGATATTCATGGAAATCCCTGAGGTAACGGGAGGTGCAAAGAATTCCTGCAAGCAAACATATTATTACTTGTATGATGGTTTGGGAGATGTTGTCAATCTCACGGATGATGCCGGGAACATAGACCAAACATATTACTACGATTCGTACGGCCGGACAACCAATGTAAAGCACGATTGCGTCAATAAGAAGCAGTTCACGGGGAAAGAGATTGATGAGGATAGCGGGCTTTATTACTTCTGCGCCCGATATTATGACCCAGAGGTTGGGAGATTCCTGAGTGAGGATCCGGTTCCTTATGCAAACCTCTATGTTTACTGCGACAATAATCCAATAAATAAGGTTGATCCAGATGGAAGAGCAGGAGTAGATCCTTATATTACACCAGATAAGTTAGTCAAAGAAATAAATAAAAACAATCAACTAAATCAGCCGAATCCAAAGACTGCTAATAGACCAGACAACTCTGAGGTATACAGAGGTCCAGATCCTTTATCTGGTTCAGATGAAGAGTCGGCATCACGAGAATTGGCCGTAAAGGCTATAGAGCAGGGACCAGGGACAAAAGCTTCAATGGCTGCCGCAGCTTTGTTGAGTGCGACAGAAGTTCAAGCCGTAATTGCAGTGGAAGCTATAGTTATTGCCGCAAAGGTAAATAACATAGTTCAAACATTTGACAACTATGAAAAGATTGTTAGAATTAATAATCAGACCGCAAAAACAAATATAGAACAGACAAATAAAAGGATCGCTGAGAAAAAGCAAGTTCAACCTCTTAAGGAAGATGAGCAAAAGTGATGATTAATATTGTGGATAAAATAAAGCTTTATGTCTATATTATTTTGAGAATGTTACCTGTAGGTAATCATTTTAGGTTGTGGTTAACGAAGGAAATTGGGAGAGAGTACTACAGTAAGAAGCTGTTTCTGAAAGCAAAAAATGAATATCAGAAGGCAATAAAGCTAAATGCGAAAGATTATCTTTCTAATCTTGCTCTTGGATGGATTTCGAAGAACGAAGGATTTCATGAAGAAGCAATACAATATTATTCGTATGCAATGGCTTTGGACCCTTGCAGAGTTGAACCAATAAATGATTTGGGCTTATTATATGCAGATATGGGAGCCTATTCACAAGCTATGAAATATTTCAATAAAGCGCTTGAATTAAACAAAGATGTTGACTCCATATTCAACAATATTGCTTATGTCTATGAACTCGAAGGAGATTATTTAAATTCAATAAAATATTTAAGCAAAGCAATAGAGATTAATAATATTTCAACCTATTATTACAGGCGTGGCATTGCAAAGCTCAAACGCAACATGTATTCAGAAGCGGCCGAGGATTTCAAAAAGGTTTCTGATTTAGATCCTTCAAATTCTGTTAATTTGTTTAGATATGGTGCGACATTATATAGGTTAGGTTTGTTTAGAGATGCAATAGATATTTCAAGACAAGCATTGAGTATTAAACGTGATTACCATTTGCCATATATTACCATAGCTTCGTCATATGCAGAACTCGGTGAACTTGATGAGGCTTTAAAATATATTGATTTGGCAATTAAATTTGGATTTGACGATCCGTCTTCCCATTACAATAAAGGCTACATAATGTATCTAAAAGGCAACAACCAACAAGCCTTAAAAGAATTATTAGTGTGCATGAAAATGCAACCTGACTACAACGATGCGAAGAACTTAGCGCTCAAGATACAGAGGGAAGAGCGTTTTGACTCGACCGGACAATAAAAGGCTCCTTCTGGTAGCAAAGATGGTGGATGATTTTTGGAGAAAGCTTATAGGTATGCAGTGTATTGATTTGTACTGAATGCAAAATGTAGAAAGCGTTTTCTTTGACATGATCCGTTGCGAGCTGTGCGATGGATTGCGGTGATAGACCCGCGGTATTAGTGAAATTGTGGGAAATCTGAAAAGTCTTTACTGAATATTTGTCTCTGCAAATGGACAATGCCAGACGTTAGTGCTTACGACGTTCATGGACGATAAAGTTAAAGAATCATTTTAGAAACCTCTTTGATATGATCCGTTGCGAGTTGTGCGATGGATTGCGGTGATAAACCCGCGGGCGGATAATTCCCGCGGCGAGTTCACTGGGGATTGTATGATGGCAATCCGGCAGTGGTGTTTAGTCTTTCGGGTCTGTAAGTAATTTTGTGTAAATGGCATAATCTGATATACTTAGTGGGAGGGGATTATGTCCATAAGAGACGAACTGATAGAAGAATTGATGAAAGAGTACAAGGAC